>ENA-ORLW01001349-ORLW01001349.1-human-gut-metagenome-genome-assembly--contig:-NODE-1349-length-27650-cov-4.031806_pt1 | contig 27650 bp, 22 predicted proteins | sample MGYA00243017_ERZ508829 | MGnify/ENA primary metagenome ERZ508829 (study PRJEB26277, sample SAMN04329776) | human gut metagenome | biome: human-associated habitat | host: Homo sapiens | place: USA...
TCTTTTGTGTTCTTTGCAATATCCCCGATGCTTTCAGCCAGTCTGCCCTGCCGCTCGATGGTTTCTTTATGCACATTTAAATCATTTATCATCTGGTCAAGAACATTTACATCACCAGCCAGTATATTCTGCTCTGCCATCATTTTCTCCATTCTTACACGTTACTTTATGGATAAAACGTCTATTACTGATGGTTCCGATAGAAATTAATCAGACATCCATCAAGAATAATCTGTCTCTCATCATCTGTAAGTTCACCAAGACGCAGTGTAAATTCTTTCATTTCTTTATTTACAACATATTCCGAAGTCTTTTCCTTTACTGGCTTTGCATTTTCAGGAATAAAGATATAATCTCCATTTGTAAACGGAAGACCGCCTTCATCAATAATAAATGGAAGCATACCCCAGTTAATCAGATTTGAACGGTATCTCTTTGTAGCGTATTCATTTGCAATATTTGCCCATCCGCCGAGAACCTTCTGACAGGATGCTGCCTGTTCTCTTGCTGAACCGTCGCCCGGTTTTACCGCAAAGATAGTGCTTCCGACACCGACATTTTCCTTACATACGTCATAAGTTTCTTTAATCTTGTGCATAATATCACGCAGCTCCGGTAAAGCTTCGCCCATGCACTGTCCGGCTTCTCTTGCTTTTTCTGCCTTCTGTACTTCCTTTGCACGGCCAACATATGCTGGGTCTTTTCTGGATAATGCAAACTCCGCAAGTCCTAACGGGTTAGAACGGAACGAAGAAGTTTCTCCGGAAGGAATCAGTTCATCTGTTGTTGTAACAGGGTCGTGAATTTCTGAAACCACTTTAATAATCAGATTTTCAGGTAATGCAACCATTTCCGGCCAGTCTTTGATGTTCGGTCCAAACTGGATCTCAACAGACGGATCAGCCACGCCTTTGCTGTCAAATACACGGTTATCGTAAATCGTTTTATCAAAGAAATATTTCTGTCCTCTGTACTCTCCTGTGAAATTCTCAGCAGAGGTAAGGAATCCCTTGTTTGCAGCTGTAGCAGCGATAGAACGGGCATCCATAAGTGCGACAGAAGAAATCTGACCATTCTGGATCTTGGAGCCTTCACGGTTCGGGAAGTTTCTGGTGGTATGGCGGATACTGAAAGCATTGTTTGCCGGAGTATCTCCAGCGCCGAAGCATGGACCGCAGAATGCCGTTTTCACAACAGCACCTGTCTCAAGAAGATCTGCCAGAACTCCATTCTTAGCCAGTTCCATATAAATCGGAGTACTTGCCGGATATACGCTTAAAGTAAAGGCATCTGCACCGATGCTGGTTCCGCGGAGAATATCCGCTGCAGCACAGATATTCTCAAATCCACCGCCTGCACATCCTGCAATGATTCCCTGGTCAACGTAAAGCTTTCCGTCTACAACCTTATTACGGAGAGTATAAGGAACCTTGCCGTCCAGACTTACCAGAGCTTTTTTCTCAACATCGGCAAGGATGTCATCCAGATTTGCATTCAGTTCATCAATTGTATAAGTATTGCTTGGATGGAACGGCATAGCGATCATTGGCTTGATCTCGCCAAGGTCAATCTCCACACAGCCGTCATAGTAAGCCACATCTCCCGGTTTCAGCTCTTTATAGCTCTGGGCTCTTCCATGGATCTCGTAAAACTCCTGAATCTTCTCATCTGTCTGCCAGATGGAGGAAAGGCAGGTGGTCTCAGTAGTCATAACATCGATTCCAATACGGAAATCAGCACTTAAATTAGCTACGCCAGGACCTACGAACTCCATTACTTTATTTTTCACATAACCATTTGCAAATACTTTACCAATGATAGCAAGAGCAACGTCCTGCGGTCCTACGCCCGGACGGGGACTTCCTTTCAGATAAATAGCAACAACTCCTGGCATATTGATATCATATGTCTGGGAAAGAAGCTGCTTCACAAGCTCCGGTCCGCCCTCTCCCATAGCCATGGTACCAAGAGCGCCATAACGGGTATGGCTGTCTGAACCAAGAATCATCTTGCCGCACTCAGCAAGCATTTCGCGGGCAAACTGATGGATAACTGCCTGATGAGGCGGAACATAGACACCGCCGTATTTTTTCGCACAGGTAAGACCAAACATATGGTCATCCTCATTAATAGTACCACCAACTGCACAGAGGGAGTTGTGACAGTTGGTCAGAACATACGGTACCGGAAAACGCTCCAGTCCGGAAGCACGTGCAGTCTGGATAATTCCTACAAAAGTAATATCATGGGATGTCAGTTTATCAAATTTAATCTGAAGCTTGTCCATATTACCGGAAGTATTATGGGCTTTTAAAATAGAATAGGCAATGGTATTTCTTGCTGCATCTTCTCTGGAAACAGGAAGCTGGGCTTCAGCTGCCGGAATGATTTCCTTTCCATTCTGCAGATACACGCCAGTATCATATAATTTCATAATAAAGCTCCTCCTCATCTTGAGAGATTTATAAGTAACAAATATTATGCAGCTGTTCACCAGCAACATTCTGAGAGGTATTTTTTGTGAACAGCAGCAACATTATCGTTAATTATAGTAGATTTCTCCGAAAGGGTCAAGCAAAAACACTTTAGCGTGCTAAAAAGCTTTTTTTGCAAAAAATGGTCTGTAATTTTGCTCCACATTTCTGTTGCAACTTTTTCAAATCAGTGATAAGGTAGAATCTACCAACACTGAAATAATGGGAGGTGTTCTAAGATGTTTCGCCTTTGGGGACGAATCTGGAAAGATAACCATATGCTGAAGGATACCGTGATCTGTGATGACCGCCAGGAGACCAGAACGCACAAGGTTTTTCACTGTCTGGAGCAGATCTGTTATGAGCTGGATCTTGGTAATCCAATCTGGCTGGATACTACGGTGCGGGATTTTAAGAAGCACAGTAAAACACGTTTTTATCAGGATAATTTTATTGAACAGATTGACTTTGATTACCTGGAAATACAGGTAATAGAGGAAGATGGAGAAGAATGATGAAAAAGACAAAAATGTTTATGCTGGTTCTCACCAGCGCAGTACTTGCCCTTACTCCGGTAACTGCAAACGCAGCTGAAGCTGCACCTTCTCAGGTAACGGAAACTGTTATTGCCACCCCTTCTCCGATGCCCAAAAAGCCACAGAAAAAAGGCTGGGTGAAGACCAAATCCGGAATCAGAAGATACTATCGAAAAGGAAAACGCCTCACCGGTTTCCAGAAGATTGGCAAGAATTATTTCTATTTCAGTGCCAAGGGAACCCTATTAAAAAATACTACTATTAATAAAGGTTACAGGGGATTTACTTACTACATCGACAATAAAAGTCATGTAATCGGCAGAAAAAAGGGTTCTACCTACTATACTGCCAGCGGAAAGAGAATGACTCAGGTTCAGATTGCCAACCTCCGCTCCAAGCAGATTGCAGCAGAGATCACCAATTCCAGCATGTCCAAATCCCAGAAGCTTCAGACATGCTTCAACTGGGTGATCAAGGGCTATTATAATATCTGGCGTGATTTTGACCAGGGCGGCAAGGACTGGCCGGCTACTTTTGCAAATGACCATTTTCTCCATCACAACGGGGACTGCGTTTCTGACGCTGGCGCATTTGCTTACCTCGCCAAGGCAATCGGATACAAGAATGTTTATGTATGTGCCGACGCTGTGCAGAGCAACAACAATGCCCACGCATGGTGCGAGATCAACGGGTATGTTTATGACCCGCTTTTCGCAGAGGCAAAGAGTTACAGCAAGTATTACGGTGCAACCTATGGTTCTTATGGACTTTACCCGGTTTTGAAATATAAGATTTCATAAATGGTTAATATTCGCTGTACTGGCTGCAGTAACTAAGTTCAGACAAAATATATGCGGCGCACAGATTACAAAAGCTCCCGGATCCGCTACAGGATTCCGAGAGCTTTTTTGGCAAGTTGGTCAGCCATATCGTTGTATTTGTCGTTGGAGTGTCCTTTTACTTTTACAAAATGGACTTTTACTTTCTTCACGGCTTCCCGGTAAAAGGCCTGATACGCAATTGTTCCGGGTTTGGTAGCTTTCCAGGCACCGGTGCACCATTTGGCAATGCCTTCATAATCATGGTAAATGGTGATTTCCGGAATATTATGATCCACAGCATACTGCATTGCCGCTTCGGAGCCTTTGATTTCTCCTGCTACATTATGCATCAGTGCCAGCTCTTTGTCTGTCATTTTTTCGCAGAATGTGTGCTCTTCTCCATCCTTCAGGATGACCATTCCGTAGGAAAATTCGCCGGTGTCAGAGCGGTAACTGCCATCTACGTAGGCAATCACCTGGTCTGACGCAGGTTTTTCTGCCCTGGAAAGTGTATCCGGGATGCCCTCTGCACTCACACCGGCAAATGCCTGTGCCTCTTCCATAGTGGAAAAGCTCTTAAATTCTGCTCCCGAAAATCCCGTGACCTGTTTCTGGCACTCTGCCCAGGCCATAAATACACCTGTTTTTCTGCCTGTTCTTACTGCATAGTATTTCTTTGCCATGTAGCCTCCTTCTGTATCAGACATTTTCAAACACTTTTTCTTTAATTATAACGAAACTGTTTCTTATCTTCAATAATAGATTAGCGCATGTCCACAACACACTCTAATCTATCCCTGGCCCGAAACTTTAATATACCCTGTTTGTCCTGTCGTCACGTTGGAACCGCTGAATGTTTTTCACCACTTCATCCACTACGCGGAATCTGGTCTCTTTCGCAGCCCATGCAATATGCGGAGTAATGATCAGTTTATTGCTGTCCTGGATCTTAAGAAGCGGATTCTCCGGATTCATTGGCTCTTTGCAAAGAACATCAAGGCCTGCACCTGCAATGGAGCCTTCGGTAAGAGCTGTATACAAATCTGGCTCATTTACAATGGCGCCTCGCGCAAGATTCAGGAAAATAGCGGATTTCTTCATCTTGCGGAATTTTTCCAGTGTCATCAGATTCTCTGTGTACCCGTTCAGCGGTGCATGGACGGAAAGAATATCAGAGCGGGAAAGAAGCTCATCCAGGCTTACCTGTTCATATTCTGTATTGTATTTCTTCCCGGAAGCGGAATAGCAGATAATATGGCAGCCAAATGCCTTGGCAATCTGCGCCACCCTGTTTCCAATTGCGCCAAGACCGATAATTCCCCAGGTTTTTCCATCCAGCTCGAAGAAATTCTGTCCGAAATGGGAGAAACAGGTTCCTCTTGCATATTCTCCGGATTTTACGTAATTGTCGTAATAATTCAGTTTTTCCAGAATATAGAAAAGAAGAGCGAAGGTATGCTGTGCCACTCCGTTTGTAGAGTATCCGGCAACATTGTAAGCTGCAATTCCCCTCTTTTTCAGATAGTCTCCATCCAGGTTGTTAAAGCCTGTTGCGGTCAGGCAGACCAGCTTCAGGTTCTGTGCTTTTCCAATGGTAGACTCGCAGATTGGAACCTTGTTGGCCACGATCACATCTGCGTCTTTTGTCTTTCCTTCCATTTCATCTGCTGTTGTACTTCGATATATTACTACTTCGCCCAGTGCCTCAAATGGAGTAAATACCATATCCTGTCCCAGGCTGTCTGCTTCCAGAATTACAATTTTCATAATGTGCTCCTCGCTTTCTTCTGTGCTCACTTATATAGTCGTGCGTTTCCTCATCTGTTTTATAAAATACCGTTTTCTCCGGGAAAATGCAATCCCAAACTATAAAATGTACAATAAGTGTTACTATCCTGTTATTATTCACTGGTGATGTTCTGCGAGGTGTTTTTTGTGAACAAAGTTCACAGAACCCCCGAGAATTAAGTTTGCGCAGCGTGTTGCTGTAAATGGGGAAAACAATAATCCCAAAAATACAAGAGCGCAAGGCTGATAGTGCTTGCGCCCTCATCTACCATTCTGTAATTGTCAAGCCATAAATTCCCGGATAATTTCCCTCATAATCTTCTCTTCCTCAGGAGTCAGCATCTTACTGAAATGACTTCCGGAAGCAGCTGTCTGCTTGATGCTACTGGTAATCTTATCCACGATTTCTTCCTGTAAAACAGGGTCCGCTTTTTTCGCAGCTGGAATCTCTTCTGTCCAGCTTCTCATCTGCTCCACATAATCTGCCAACGTATCCATCACCAGCTCTTCTTTGTAAGAAAAATCCAACGCCTGACGTAAGAGCAATAACACCACCGGTACAGTGGCGCCCACATACAGATAAGTCAGAGGAAGTCCCTCTTCTATCCTTAACGTCTTGGAAAAATAGATGGCACAGCCAAGAATCACAGTGGACAAAAGTGCCGGATACCACACCAGCCGGTTCATTCTGTGAAGAAGCCTGTCCCGTGTTTTCCAAAGCCTCAGCCATTTTTCCTTCAGGCTGATCCGCTGGCTGCTGCCTGCTCCTTGGGTGTTTTTCGCGCCTGTGGTTTTGCTTCCGGTACTTTTCAGCATTCTTCTGTAGGTGAGGTTTGTCGTCAGCATTCCAATTGCTCCAAGAGCCCCCAGGGCTGCCATACTGTAGAGCAATATCTGCAGATCCATAATTTTCTCCAGCATAATGTCCTCCCATACTTTCTTTCAAATTGGGAAACTGTTCAATATCTTTGCACCGCAGTTCTCTTTTTTTGTATGAACCTGATTTCAAAAAATACCTGGCGGAACATTGCCAATAAACAGTAACCTTTTACGAACATTATACCGCTGTCCTGCTCTGTATGAAACATAAATCGTTCGTCAAATTCTCGGTGAATCCCGCTTATCCTGTGGTTTCTCTGCATATTTTCCTATTTTATGATTACTTATATAAAGACTTTCCGCAATATATCAATTAGTTTTTGATTTATTGCGGAATAAGTGTGATATATTGCGGAATAGCATTAATATTTCGCGCGATAAGTCAAATATATCGCGGAAATAAATGTAAATACCCCTTAAACAGATTCTGCTTATTTCTACAGAGTCTGCTTAAGGGGCAGTATAGTATCTTCCTTACATTTCCTGTAATGCAGCTACCACTTTCTCAAACTGCATAAAGTGAGATGCCTTTACCAAAATGGTATCACCGGTCTGCACATAATCAGACAGATGGGACAAAAGGCTGTCACGATCCGTTTCTTCTATAACGATAAGCTCCGGGTTCTTTCTCGCCATCTTCGCAATGTTTGCGGAAAGAGGACCTGTGCAGATGCAAACGTCAATTCCGCATTTTGCCGCATGTTCTCCTACTTCTGCGTGAAGCTGAGCCTCATTTTCTCCAAGCTCACCCATATCTCCCAGAATTGCCACTTTCCTGCCAGCACCATCCTTCAGTACATCCAGAGATGCCTTCATGGACATCGGGTTGGCATTGTAACAGTCATCCACGATGAGGAAACGGTCTGTCTCGATCATGTGGAATCTTCCACTGATGGCTTCCAGGGTCTCAATTCCATGACGGATCTGCTCCAGAGTCAGTCCGTAAATGCGGCCTACCGCTGTAGCAGCCAGCGCATTGTATACCATATGGATTCCAGGCATCGGAATATCTGCCATAAAGGATTCTCCACCTATATGAATACGGCAGGTCATTCCCTTTAATCCTCTGCTTGTAATCTCGTCTGCATACACATCCTTGTCAGCTTCCATGCCAAAGAATACAGGCTTGATTCCTTCGTACTCTTTCACTGTGCAAAGCTTATCGTCATCACCGTTTAACACGATATGACCGTCTTTTTGCAGATATTTAAAGATCTCCGTTTTTGCTTTCAGTACACCGTCTCTGTCCCCAAGGTTCTCCAGGTGGCAGGTACCAATATTGGTGATCACACAGGTATTCGGTCTTGCAATCTTCGCAAGACGGGTCATCTCGCCGAAATCGCTGATTCCCATTTCCAGAACTGCGATCTCATCCTCGTCACGAAGGCGGAAAACGGTGAGTGGAAGACCTAACTCATTGTTAAAGTTTCCCTGTGTTTTCAGGGTACGGTATTTCTCTTTCAGCACAGAGGCAATTACCTCTTTTGTACTTGTTTTTCCCACACTTCCGGTAATTCCAATAACTGGAATCTGAAGCTGCTGCAGGTAAAATTCTGCAATGTCCTTTACAGCCTGAAGGGAAGATTCTACCTTGATATATGGGAAATCAGCATTCTCCAGGATTCTCTCAGATAAGGTAGCAAGCGCACCTGCCTCCATCACCTGGGGAATAAATTTATGGGCATCTACACGTTCGCCTACGATGGGAACAAATAAGGTTCCGGCTTCTGCTTTCCGGCTGTCTGTTGTAATAGAGGAAACCTCCTGCTCCAGCTTGTCAGACGGTCCGAAATAAACACCGCCGCAGACCTTGGTCAGGTTTTCCAAAGTAAGATTTTTCATATGATTTGATCCTTATGCTAATTTTTAATAATTATTCGTATTTCTTTAAAGAGATGCGGATCAGCTCCTCACAGAGTGTAGGATAATCCATTCCCAGTACCTTCGCCTCCTGAGGAATCAGACTGGTAGGAGTCATTCCCGGAAGGGTATTTGCTTCCAGACAGTACATATCTCCGTTCTCTTTCATCATAAAATCCAGACGGCTGTAGCCGGTAAGTCCCAGTGCTTTCGCTGCCTTCACTGCATTCTCCTGCATTTTTGCTGTAAGCTCCGGAGAAATCTCAGCCGGGCAGGTCTCTACAGTAGAGCCAGCCTGGTATTTATTCTTATAATCATAGAAGCCCTGGATCGGTGCAATTTCAATAATCGGATATGCTTTGTCATCTACAACTGCAACAGAGAATTCACGGCCCTTGATATACTCCTCCACAACAATATCCGCGCCGTACTGGCATGCATCTGTAAGAGCCTCTTCGTATTCTTTCTGGTCATTTACAATATAAACACCTACGCTGGAACCGCCGCAGCTTGTTTTTACAACTACCGGGAACTGCAGGTTATATTTGGCAATGTCTTTCTCCAGATTGTCTCTTGTCATAGTAAAACCGCCTGGTGTAGGCACATTGTTCATCAGAAAAACTTCTTTGGTAATGCGCTTATCCATAGCCATGGCGCTGCTGAGATAACCGGTTCCTGTATAGCGGATTCCCATCAGGTCAAATGCAGCCTGCACCTTGCCATCCTCACCATTTGCGCCGTGAAGTCCAAGGAACACAATGTCACATTTTTCACAAAGTTCCAGAACATTTGGTCCGAAAAAGCTTCTGCGTTTTTTCTCCATCTCCTTGATCTGCGGATTGAAGCTGCTCATATACTCTGCTGCCTTTTCCACATCATATTCAGCCGGGAAAGGATTCTCCCAATCTACATTCTCAACTCCACAGAAAATATCTACAAGTATTGCCTCATGACCTTTCTGGCGCAGTGCACCGCAGATTCCGGTACCGGATACAATGGAAATCTCTCTCTCCGTACTGGTTCCTCCAGCCAAAACTACTATCTTCATAATCTTATATCTCCTTTTTTGTTCGTAAACGTAACTGTTCAGTTCCTTCACAGTTACACGCTTTGCCATGCACAGAAATCATGCATTCGCATGATTTCGCGCTGAATTTCCCAAAACACCTCGCGGAATATTCTCTACTGAATAGTTACTCATACACAACCACCGGCATGCCAACCTCAATATTTGCATAAATCTCGGCCGCCTTGTCATATGGCACATTTACACATCCATGGGAGCCTTCCCACAGATAAAGATTTCCTCCAAACTCAGACCGCCAGGAAGCGTCATGAATTCCCACATTTCCTGCAAAAGGCATCCAGTAGGTCACATTCGCCTCGTAATCCTCTCCTGTAAGCACAGCCGGGGATTCCTTGGCATCCAGTGCGTAACAGCCTGTAGGTGTGCCACAGCCTTCAATATCCGGATTTCCGCTTACAATAGGGGTGTCCACAATCGGAGTTCCCTTCTGGTAAAAAACAAGGCGCTGGTTTGTCAGATCTATCTCCACATAGGTGGAACCAATATCATTGGTTCCGCGGCTATAGCCTGAATACAGATAAACAGGCTCACGAACCTGGGTAACACCGCTTTCGATGGCAGCGATCAGAGCTTTTACTTCTTCGTCCTGATCGATCACCCAGCCGTAATCACCACCTTTAATTTCCACCTGGCGATTATCGTAAGTCAGAAATGTTCTGGTCTGTCCCATGGTATCATATTTCAGCCCAAGGTCTGCCACATACTGCCGCACCAGATTTTCATCCAGTATCACATTGCCATCCTCATCATAACCGAACCAGTTCTTGATCAGGGTACGGTCCACAGTCTCAGTACGATCAGCAAAGTCATAAGTTATGATCACCTTGACAAGCTGGTTCATTTTTTCACAATTGGCTTTCAGTTGCTCATCTGTGCTGTATACCGAAGGCTTCCGGTAGCAGCTCTCGTTCTCCAGATTTACAGAAGTTTTTCCCCGGAGCATGGCTGCGGAAATCACTTCTTCGGTCTTGGTACGATCCAGAGTATTTCCAACTACTTCCGGGATGATTTCAAAAGTATCTCCGGTATCCTGGATCTGGGCGTCTACAGGCTGAACCACGTTCTCTGGCTGCATGCATTTCAGATTATCAACAGCCTGCCCCATGAGCTCCACATTATAGCTGAGGGATTCTGAAATATCATAATTCTTATCCTGGTTAAAAACAAGGAACCAGGTAAAGCGGTCCTGGTCTTTGATCAGCTGCTTCACAATTCCAGTGGACACATAGGAAAGCCCCACATCTTGGGCGGAAATAGCTTCCTGACCATTTTTCATGGTCTCCACTGCAAGAACATAAGCGCCTACACGCTGGTTCAGAAGGTCCTCTGTGTCCTCTGAAGTCATATAGGAACAGTTAAATCCATTCACCATAGAGCCTGGAAGAAAATGACTGGAAAAGTAGTGCACGCCATATCCATAAGCTCCTGCTGTAAGAAGCAGCAGCAAAACCACAAGTAAAATAACAATCGTTCTTCCTGCGCCTGCTTTTTCCTTATTTTTTGCCATAAATTCCTCCCTGCTTATGATGAATTCTTATTGCCTTTACACGACCACATCTTCTGTTTAACCTTATGCAGGAAATAAACTCCATAGTCGGCATTTATTTATGCCTTCCAAATGCAGACGGGTAAAGACAATAAAAAGCAGATGATTACTGTTCACAAATAACAGTAGATTACTCTGCCTCTTTTTATATGCCAGATCAGGTACTTTTCCTGATCTGGCATGGTTACATTCTATGCGCAAATTTCCGATTTCAGAGCCTGTTTGAAAATTGTGGCTCACCTTTTACGGAAAGGTTGCCGTTCACAGCAACACGCTTTTAGCCGAGAAGTTTTTCTACACTGACAAGCTTCACACAAAGTACGAATACCTGTGCTGCTTTGCCAAGATCCTCAAGTGTAGGGAAGGATGGTGCGATACGGATGTTGGAGTCTTTCGGATCCTTGCCGTATGGATAAGTAGCACCTGCGCCAGTAAGGACAACACCAGCCTCTTTTGCTCTGGCTACAATTGCCTTTGCGCAGCCATCCAGGGAATCAAAAGAGATGAAATATCCGCCGTGTGGCTTTGTCCACTCACCGATTCCAAGTCCGGAAAGTTCTTTGTCAAGCGTATCCAGAACCAACTCGAATTTCGGGCGGAGGATATCTGCGTGTTTTCTCATGTGGGCGTGAAGTCCGTCAAGATCCTTGAAAAATCTTACGTGACGGAGCTGGTTCAGTTTATCATGACCGATGGTCTGAACCTGCATATATTTGCGGAAATCATCCAGGTTTGCCTTGGAAGCTGCAACGGCAGCGATTCCGGAGCCTGGGAAGCTTACCTTTGAAGTGGATGTAAATTTATAAACAAGATCAGGATTACCAGCTTTTGCACACTCACCAAGAATTTCAACCAGGAAATCCTGATTATCATCATAGAGATGATGGATGCTGTATGCATTATCCCAGTAAATACGGAAGTCCGGTGCTGCCGGTTTCAGTCTTGCAAAACGCTCTACGGTTTCTTTGGAGTAAGTGTAACCCTGTGGGTTGGAGTATTTCGGAACACACCAGATTCCCTTGATCGCTGCATCTTCACTTACCAGCTTCTCTACCATGTCCATATCCGGTCCCTGTGGAGTCATCGGAACATTGATCATCTCGATTCCGAAAAATTCGGTGATTTTGAAGTGACGGTCATAACCTGGTACCGGACAGAGGAATTTCACCTTGTCAAGCTTGCACCATGGAGTATTTCCCATTACACCCTGAGTCATGGAACGTGCGATACTGTCGAACATAACGTTCAGGCTTGAATTTCCATATATGATAATGTGTTCCGGATCTACCTCAGACATTTCTCCAAGAAGACGCTTGGCTTCCGGAATACCGTCGATCACACCGTAGTTACGGCAATCTACTCCAGTCTCGCATTTCAGATCTGAATCGCCCTTCAGAACGTCCATCATTTCCATAGAAAGTTCCAGCTGTGCATTGCTTGGCTTTCCTCTTGACATATCAAGGGCAAGTCCCTGTGCCTTGATCTCTTCAAATTCTTTGTCCAGCTCTTTTTTCAGTGCCAGAAGCTCTTCATGATTCATTTCGGTATATTTTTTCATAAATTCCTCCTTCGGCAATTGCCTGTTTGGTGTATCCTCCTCGTATATCTTTTCCATTTTAGTATGCTAAATTGTCGGTTGTCAAGTGTTTGGCTCTATTTTATATAAAATCCCTCTTAAACCGGTTACTGTTCACTTCGTTCACAGTAACACGCTTCGCGATGCACAGAAATCATGCTTTGCATGATTTCGCGCCGAGGTTCTCAGGTTTTCTGTGAACTTTGTTCACAAAAAACACCTCGCGGAATGTTACCAGTGAACAACAACTCTTAAACCGCTTCCCATCTTCCAGAAGCACCGCATGGCAATACCAGCCCATTTGACTTCACCGGAAGGCCAATTTCCTGGGAATCTACATGTCCCTTATACTTCTTCATCTCTGTTGCCAGCATATAAGTAAGTACAGCCGGAGCAAGTCCAGTGGTGTAGGAATTGATCAGGAAAAACAGGGGATCATCGCTGAGAATCTTTGTGCAAAGCTTCACAAGGGGATGAATGGCATCCTCAATTTTCCAGATCTCGCCTTTCGGGCCTCTTCCATAGGAAGGCGGATCCATGATAATTGCGTCATAGTGATTCCCCCGGCGGATTTCACGCTCTACGAACTTCACACAGTCATCTACCAGCCAGCGGATTGGTGCATCCGCAAGACCACTTGCTGCCGCATTCTCCTTCGCCCAGGTCACCATTCCCTTGGATGCATCTACGTGTGTAACAGACGCGCCTGCAGCTGCTGCCGCAAGAGTTGCACCGCCTGTATAAGCGAACAGGTTCAGCACCTTGATCGGTCTGCCAGCCTTGCGGATCTTGTCACCAAACCAGTCCCAGTTTGCTGCCTGCTCCGGGAAAAGACCGGTGTGCTTGAAGCTGAATGGTTTCAGATGGAACGTAAGATCCTTGTAATGAAGATCCCACTGCTGGGGCAGATCAAAGAACTCCCATTCACCGCCTCCCTTGGAGCTGCGGTGATAGTGTGCGTTCATCTTGCGCCATCCTGGCTCTGTCTTCGGTGTATCCCAGATTACCTGCGGATCCGGACGGACAAGGAGATATTTTCCCCATCTCTCCAGTTTCTCGCCGCAGGAAGTATCAATTACTTCGTATTCTTTCCAGCCATTTGCTATCCACATTTTATTTTTACCTCATTTTCTATTATTTCGCACAAAAGTCCTGAATGTCATCCATGAATCATATCTGTATAAGTAAAATCATGAATCATTTATAACACGAATGCGGACAACCCCTGGGAATCGCCACAAACGCAATGTAACTGACTTTCATTTCGCCTAATATCAAACAACAAATTTATGATAGCAGAAAACTGTACCCACGTCAATTTTGTTCATCTTCTTCCCTGAAAAAGTGCCCAAAAATCCGCCTCACTTTTTTCGGATTTTTCCCATTGAACCACATATTTTTTCGCACTATAATCACATTAAAAAGGAGCGTGATTCAAATGTCAGAAAAGACTACCGATAATAAACTTCCTTACACCTGTACCTCCGCCTACGACCGCAACGCCTGCAAGGGCTGCGTCTGTTCCACCTGCTATGAACAGGAATTCTGCGACAGGTGCAGCAGCTGCGAAAATCAGTCGAAGCGCAAGGAGCGCTGCAATGCTTATGAGGGTGCATACAATTATTAGTCCTCTGTTTTTTTCTCCTCATGCACAAAAGAGTCTGAGTACAGATGCCGTTTCAAGCGACATACTATACTCAGACTTTATTATGAAATCATTCTTTCTGCATATTCCTGCAGCAAACTATCAGCATCTGGCTTTTTCTGCCTTTTCCTTCTGTCTCTCATCCCACAGCTGATCTGCTCTCTCTTTCCAGCAGGCTGCATATTTATCACATTTGCCGCAAAGATGCTCTGCACTCTCCGGTGACTGAAGATCAGTGGATTTCGCGCCGGTCTCTGCAACTAATTTACGCAAGATCTCCGGATTCTCCAGCATTGGACATGGACGAAGCATGTTCTCGTTGAAAGGCTGGTTATCATGATAAGCCTGGAAAATCGGGCTCTTCAGTGCGTCCAGAAGAGAAGTATCTTTGATATTGCAGTTTGAATAATGGATGAATACACAAGGCTCCACATCACCATTTGCATTAATATGCAGATAATGTCTTCCACCTGCAATACATCCATGTACAAATTCAGCATCATTCTGGAAATCCAGCGTAAAGATTGCTTTTGTGCTTCTGAATTTACGAATTGCATGATACATTTCTTCTCGCTGGTCCGGTGTAAGAAGAAGCTCCGGTGAAGCATCATTTCCAACTGGCATGTAATGGAAGAACCATGCAAATAATGCACCACAGTCAATCAGCTTGTCAAAATATTCCTCACTGCTTACACTGTCTACGTTCATGCCTGTATAGCAGGTGGAAACTCCAAATGGAAGACCTCTGTCCTTCAACAGTTTCATTGCATGCATAACCTTCTGATAGATTCCCTCTCCACGGCGTCCGTCGTTGGCTTCCTCGGAACCTTCCAGACTGAATGCCGGAACGAAGTTCTTTACTCTTAAGATTTCATCACAGAATTCCTCATCGAAAAGTGTTCCGTTTGAGAAGGAAAGGAACTCACAATCCGGATGCATCTCACAAAGCTTAATAAGATCTTTCTTACGTACAGTAGGCTCACCACCGGTATAAATATACATGTAAACACCAAGCTCTTTACCCTGTCTGATAATGGAGTCAATGGTCTCCAGATCCAGGTTCAGCTTGTGACCATACTCTGCTGCCCAGCATCCTGTGCAATGCAGATTACAGGCACTTGTAGGATCCAGAAGGATTGCCCACGGAACATTACAATTGTTCTGTGCAGCAACCTCTTCCTGTCTTGCACTTCCCTTTAAGCTGGCATTTACAATAAAGTTCTGGAAAAATACTTTTCGAACACCTGGATCCAGCTGATACAGGTTCATGATCAGCTTATACCAGTTGCTGTCTGTGTCCTGGATTGCATTACGAATGGCATCTCTCTGACCTTTATACCAGTCCTGCGGAGTGAATTTATCTACCAGCTCCATCAGCTTCGGAATGTTTGTCTCCGGATCCTTTTCCAGATATTCTAATGCTTTTGTTACAGCACCTTCCATAGCGGCCTGTTTTGCTTTATCAATCAGTTTCATAATGCTCCTCCTTTAAATTTCTCTGAATTCATCTTCCCAGACTACATTTTCATTCTCACGGATTTTCACAGTGTATACTACCACGCAAAGCTTCAGTATTCCCTCCAGCAGAAATGCCACGCCTGTAAAAATCACAGTCAGCTTTGCACCTCCTGCCGGATCAACAAGAAGAAGCATTCCAAATATTCCGGTTGCTACTGCAATAAGCAAAACTGCCCACCAGAGCTTCAAACCGAATTTTTTCGCTTCCACTGACATTTGGATCCGAAGCAATGCATCGGTCAGAATCACAAGACCGAAAATCACGAAAATCAGTCTTAATATGGCTTCCCTTCTCACCAGAATCAGAATTCCAACTGCAATCATGAGAATTCCAAAGCCAAGGTCAAATTGAAAAGCCAGACAGTAAAAATCTCTGGAAAAATATCCGATTATTTTTATAATTCCATCTGCAATAAACAGAATTCCTGCAAGAACACAAATTATTTTCACGGCTTTTTCCGGAACAGCCATCAAAAAAATTCCCAAAGCACAGAAAACAACTGCCATCACTATATATCCATTTCGTGCTATTTTCAAAGTTCCTGACGAATTCATTCTGATTCTCCTTTCTGCTTTTCATTGATCTATTATAGTAAGATAAATTTCAAAAAGAAACGGACAAAAAAAGGACTGTGTCTGAAATTCAGACACAATCCCATATTTGCCTAAAAGCTTACCGCGTTTCCATTTTCCGAGAAAAAAAGCAGATTTACAAATTCCCTATACGATTTTCAGATAAGCAGGTTTGGTTCCTGCCGCCTTTTCCAACGTTTTCTCAAAAGTAGTTCCATAGAGTTCCCGCAGCTTCCCTGCATATTCTGTCAGATCATAAGACATCCTGTGATCCATCCAGTCCAGAATCACCCCGATCATCACGCATTTATAAAAATGCATGAGCACCTTCATATCTTCTTTTTCCATGATTTCTTCTTCAAAATTATGTACGATATACTGCTTTATAACATACTGGCACATTTTATCCAGTGCACTGGTAAACGTTTCTCTCTGCACGGAACAGTAAATATGAAGCATGGCCTTCTTGTTCTCTCCGATCAGATTCACCAGCACCTCAAGGCATTCCAGCATAGAATCCACTTCCACCGGATGTTCAAAGGCATTATCCACTTCCCGAAGAAGAGCAGATTCCACAACATCAGAAATATCGCGGAAATGATAATAGAAAGTATTCCGGTTCACACCGCAGCGCTCCACAATATCCTTCACTGTAATTTTCGCAAGAGATTTCTCATTAAGCAGTTCAAACAAAGTCCTGATAATAATTTCTTTCGTAAAACCAGACATTTTCTCACCTGTCATCTTAAAATGAAGCCGTAAAAAAGCCTAATCGGCTATGTTTCTGGCTTGTTAAGTTATTATCACAGATTATGCCACAAACCAATTTAAAATGCAAGGACAACGCGCCCTTGCATTTACATTAATTTCCCCTGTTCTGATAAAACATCAATTTCTGGAACTGATTCATTTCTTCGGATACGTCCCGGACAGCTCCATAAAACATTTTATGTCCATCCTGTTCTCTCAGGAAAAATGCTTTGATATTTATCCATATATACTGACCATCTTCTCTTCTGCGGCGCACAGTTCCCTCTGCACCTTCAGCCAGTCTCTGGAAAGACCGCTGGAAAATATTCTGCATTTTTTTCCTGTCATCCGGGTGTATTGCCTCCATGACCTGAACATTCTCTGCCAGATCCACAGGATCCTGTCCAACCAGCAGACAGTACTTATCATTTACCTGCAGCAGCTCCACATTGTCACGATATACATCATAAATGGCAATTGGTCCAAGAATATTATTCAGTATACTGTCGCTTGCCAGCTCTGACTGAAACAGATCCTTGAAACGTACATGCTCAATTTTTCGTGCCTGAATCCCCCGGTAGTCCACATTATTCTCATCATTGAGAAGTACTTTTATTTCTTCGACCGGAAGAGGCTTGTAGAAGAAATAGCCCTGACCATAAATACAGCCCATATTCAGCAGATAATTGATCTGGTCTTCTGTCTCAACTCCCTCTGCGATCATACGAAGTCCCATAATATTTGCCATTCTGGTAACAGCCTCAAGAATTCCCATTCCCTTGTCCATGGTATTCTCATCCATATTCAGGAACTTCATGTCAATCTTCAGAACGTCTACATTCACATCCTTCAGCATATTCAAAGAAGAATATCCGCTTCCAAAATCATCCATCAGAACGGTAAAGCCTGCATTTCGCAGTGCCTCTGCCACACCTGTGATCACCTTATATTCTTCTACATAAGCACTTTCTGTAATCTCCAGCTCTACATATTCCGGCGGAAGCTCGTATTTGCGAACCAGATTTTTAAAATGCTCTACTACATCAATTGCATAAATATCCACACTGGATACATTGACAGAAATAGGAATTACCTTGTGTCCGCTTTTTATCCAGTCCTGCAGCGTCTGGCAAACCTGCTCCCACACCTTCATGTCCAGTTCTGTGATCAGTCCGTTACTCTCCATAACCGGAATAAAATATCCAGGTGCTACAATTCCCTTCTCAGGGTGCTTCCAGCGCACCAGTGATTCCAGCCCGACGATCTTACCTGTGTTCAGATTACATTTCGGCTGAAGATAGTAGATAAACTCATCTCTTTCCAGACCTGCCTGCACTTCAGCAAGGAGCACATGATTATTCTCCAGTCGTGTCTTCATATCTGAGCTGTAATAAGCACAACGTACAGCATAATTTCCCTTTACTGTCTCCTGCGCAAGAATTGCCCGGTCATACATCTGTGAAGCACTGAGACTGATATCATCAATTACATAAAAACCAAAAGCAGGAAGAAATCCGGTATGTCCACCGTATGCACGCACAAATCCGGTAATACGGCATTTCAGATTTTCGAGAACTTTTTCATCATTTGGAAGAACAATTACAAAGTCATCCCCACCCATATATCCGGCAATCCCGCCAAATTCCTGACGCATTTTATTAAGATGCGCCCCGATTTCTCTTAGGAGCTTGTCTCCTGCCACCTGACCATACCATTCGTTAAAAAGCTTAAAATGTTCAATATCAATGGCTACCAGACAGTATTTCCCTGCCGCAGCTTCATTTATTCTGAGAAAGGTTTCTGTCTGTGTAAAAAAAGGAATTCTGGCAAATAAACCTGTAAGCTTATTCTTCTCCGTCTTGCCCGGGTTTCTCCGTTCCAGGATCTCCTTCTTCATATTTACAAAACGGCAAAGATTATCCATATCTTCCTCGTAAATATCCTTTGCCAAAATTACATGACAGTTCCTTGCTCCCGGCCACTCGACCTCTCCGGCATTGATTTTCAGCCATTTCCCCTGATCTTCATTATAGAATAAATCGGTCTTCCGGTTCGGATGTGCCAACGGGCAATTACGACAGGGCTTCTCTCTTCCCCGAAACTTCTCATAACAGATCTCTCCGGGCTCAAAATCCGAAAACTGTTTCATCAGTGCTTTACTCATATACTGAATTCGATATGACTCATCTACTATGTATGTAATTGTCTCAGTTCTCTTATCCTGTCTCATACGCGTCCTTTTCCATTTCTGAATGTAAATCCAACGATTAAAACTATTAAAAATATTATAAGCTATTCCTTTTCAATACGCAACAGGTCAACTCGCGAAAGTTTTTCTGTTTTTTTTTAGGCAAAATGACACATATTACAATAAAGCTAAGAAATGCTCCCGCCAGAAAACAATAGAATCTATTGGCTGGCTGAATGAATTGGAAAAACAGTATGATGACCCTATTGCTCACTTTCAAAAAAGAGTGGAGCAGCTAAAAGCTGACAAAAGCCGACAATATTGTTGCATTTAGCGTGGCTTTCTTTTACACTCATATTTATCGGACAAGTACGTTTTTATACGGTGCAGTATATCCATAAGCTTACGTACAATATTTTCATAAGAATATCTTAAGATTTTACCCCTTTCATCTTAAATTTTGTCTGATACCTTATATATTACAGGGGAGGTGAAAAAGAAAATGGCAACAATTCTTGTATGTGATGATGATAAAGATATTGTAGAAGCCATCAGCATTTATCTGGAGCAGGAAGGTCACCAGATTCTAAAGGCTTACGATGGACAACAGGCACTTTTGGTTTTACAGAAAAATGAGGTAGATCTGTTGATCATCGACGTAATGATGCCGAAGCTGGATGGCATCAGGGCAACTTTGAAAATCAGGGAGGAACATTCTCTTCCTATTATTATTCTTTCAGCAAAGTCCGAGGATGCAGATAAAATTCTTGGATTGAATGTTGGAGCTGACGATTACGTAACCAAGCCCTTTAGTCCTTTAGAGCTGATTGCCAGGGTTCGTTCCCAGCTTCGAAGATATACCCAGCTGGGTGCAGCGGTTTCCTGTGAAAGTCAGCATATTTATACAACCGGCGGGCTGACGGTGAATGACGATCAGAAAGAAGTTCAGGTGGATGGCGAAACCCTGAGGCTTACGCCAATTGAATATAATATTCTGCTTCTTCTCATAAAGAATCAAGGACGGGTATTTTCCATCAATCAAATTTATGAAAATATCTGGAATGAAGAAGCAATTGCGGCAGATAACACAATTGCCGTGCATATCCGGCATATCCGGGAAAAGATTGAGATCAATCCCAAGGAGCCCAGGTATTTAAAAGTTGTCTGGGGACTTGGATATAAAATTGAAAAGCTTTGATTAAAAGTATTTGAAAGATTCGCTATTGAATATGCCAAATGGCGTTACCAATACGATAAGCAGCACATTATCAAGAAAGGGATTAATCATATGGAAAAGAAAAAATGGCACCGCAGCCCTGGTATCAAAGGGCTTTTGCTCCTATTTCAATATATTTTTCTGGGAGCTGTAATCTTCTCAGGTTTATTTTTAATTACCTCTTTGGCACATGGTCTGAGGCTTTCTGATTCCGGGAAAGATTATCTGGATTCCACGGCATTTGCCAATACCCTCTACGACGCAGCCTATGACGTGATGTACGGAATTTCTGGTACATTTCCCTATACTAACGTATCCTGGAAAGGCCTTGCCCAAAATGAAGCTTCCCAGTCATCTGACAAAAATGCCTCATCTGAGGCTCACGCTTCTTTAATTCAGACATCTGCATCCCAAGTAGTTGATCTTAATGAAATTGCCAACGATGAAGAAATCTCTTTTCAAAACACCTCCGGTCTGGCCTATTCAGTTTCAGACCTGGAAAAATGGGCGCAGGATTTTGATACCTCCAGTGGAAATCCCATTGTGATCTGCCACCAGGCTTCTTCTGCCGGCGAGTCACTTTCCCGGCATTATTATTATGTTCAGGATTTTCTGGAAAAAATTGACAGTGGAGAGCTGGATTTTTCTGTGGATATGGAGTATTACGGATTCAGTGACTCTGCAACTGAAATAGCATCCTACGATGAAAATCTCAAACAGCTTATCGAAGACATCAAATACGATATGCAATATGGTGTAATGGATGATCTTTCCGGCATTCAGATCACATCCGGGGACGGCAAAGTGCTCTATGATTCCATCTCCCTCTATGATGGATATTATGAACCAACAGAGGCTTATCCGCCCCAAGGCGCAGACAGCATTCTGGATGTTCTAAATTCCAATGCCAAATGGAATGACCGCATAGATGAGGCTTTCGAATCTCTTTACAGCCTTCTTTCCAGAACTGACTTTTATATCCAGCAGGAGCAGATTCTGAAAAATTATTCCCAGGGTCACTCCAACATGAGTTACATTTACATTAACGAGGATGACGGACAGGTTATTTCCAATGACAGCGAGCTGGAAGCCCAGCTGGGCTATACCTTGGAACGCAGTGTAACACACGCTGATTCAGCCATAGAAAATCCTACAGCTGACAATATGGGGGGCACCATCGATTATTGCACAAAACTGACAGATCTTTTAAAATCTATAAATGGTATTTCCTATGTTCTTATCCAATATCAACCAGATGGATTTACCAGCAACCTGGCAGGGCTCAGGAAATACAATACTTTCCCCGGAAACAATGTTACCTGCGACTCCTGGAAGGAGGTGGCAAACTCCCTGCTGCCAGCAGTAAACAGCAATTTCATCTTTGCAGCCTATGTGGATCAGACATTTCCTGTTTCCGATACCTTTTTTGCCGACAAAACATTTTTTGAAAACTATTCCAGCTATCAGAAGCCGGTATTTCTTTTCTTCCTGCTGTGCAGCTTTCTTTTCCTGGCTGCGTTTGTATGGCTAACAGCAATTGCCGGAAGAAAAAACAGTGACCAAAAGCTGCACCTTTGCTTTTTTGACCGCTGGCCAACCGAGCTTTCTGCAGGACTGATTCTGCTTGCATGGTTTCCTGTCCTGGTACGCTTTTTACAATGCCTGTCCTTTGCAGACTATCAGACTGACAGACTGCGTGCCACATCGCTCCTTGATGTGAGTCTGTTGCTGAAGCTTATGATTCTGGGGCTTTACACTTTATTCTGGTTCCAGATTGGCTACCTTAGCCTGGTACGGCGGATCAAGGCAAAGCAGCTCTGGAAAAACAGCATCCTGCGCCGTCTTCTTGTCCTGACCTCCAGACTGATTCATTCAGCCAGTCACAAGCTTCACGCCCTTGCTGATCTCTACTCCAGAAACACTGCTGCCAGACTGAAAGCAACCTTCGCTTTTCTTTGCTTTCTTTTCATCAAATATATAATCTGCGGTCCCTTACTTGGCAGCATGCAGCTGTTCTTTTTCTTCAGCTGTCTGGCTGATCTTTTGATACTGCTATATGTTATTACAAAAGCCTGCAGCAGAGAACAGATCATAAAAGGACTGAGAGAAATTTCCAATGGAAACCTGCAATATAAAATTCCTCTGGAACGGCTTTGGGGCGATGATAAACATATTGCAGAATATATTAATAACATTGGAAGCGGTCTTGACGCAGCTGTAGAAAACAGTGTGAAAAATGAGCGAATGAAAACCGAGCTGATCACCAACGTTTCCCACGATCTGAAGACCCCGCTGACTTCCATTATCAGCTACATTGATCTTCTGAAACGTGAGAATTTTACGGATCCTAAGGTTCTGGAATATCTGGATATTCTGGAAGCCAAGGCAGCCCGGCTGAAAGTACTCACAGAGGATGTGGTAGAAGCCTCCAAGGCCAGCACCGGAAATCTGACACTGAACATGAATAATCTTGATTTCGTAGAAATGCTCCATCAGGTAATCGGAGAGTTCGAGGAGCGTTTCGAAGAACACCATCTTACCATGATAGTACATTTTCCAGATGAGCCTTCTGTAATCTATGCGGATGGCCAGCGGCTGTGGCGTGTATTGGAAAATATTTTCGGAAATGTAACAAAATATGCCATGGAAGACACCCGGGTTTACGCGGAAGTAATGAACGCCCACGGTCAGGTGGTTTTCACCCTGAAAAATATTTCCGCCCAGCCGTTAAATTTCGCTGCCGAGGAACTTACCGAGCGTTTCGTCCGCGGTGACGTAGCCCGTGGCACCGAGGGAAGCGGGCTTGGACTTAGCATTGCCAAAAGTCTTACTGAGCTCCAGGGCGGCAAATTCCAGCTTTACCTGGATGGGGATTTATTCAAAGTGACTATCACCTTCCAGGCGCAGAATTCCAAGTGCACTGACGCAGAAGTCCCTGCTCAGCCCAAGCCGGAAGCGAGATGATTTTTATCATATGCAGCTATAAAAATAGCAGCAGGAGTAAGCGATTAGTTGTTACTGTTCACTCCGTTCACAGTAACACGCTTCGCGATGCACAGAAATCATGCTTTGCATGATTTCGCGCCGCAACTCTCGGGTTTTCTGTGAACTTTGTTCACAAAAAACACCTCGCGGAATGTTACCAGTGCACAGTAACCTTTAGATCACATAATCATCTGCACTTGCAGCCTGCCAGTCCAGAAGATCTCCCAGTGTAATATTATCTACCACCTCATTGATGGCATCATCAATCTTCTTCCAGAGAATACGGGTAACACAAGCATCCCCTTTCTCACAGCCGGCTCCATCCGGTGCTACACAGTCTACCGGTGACAGGCAGCCCTCGGTAAGTCTGAGGATCATGCCCACGGTGTACTCCTCTGGTCTGCGTTGCAGTAAATAGCCGCCCTGTGGTCCTCTGACACTCTTCACATATCCGGCCTTGTTCAGCACGGAAATGATCTGCTCCAGATATTTCTCGGAAATTTCCTGTCTACGTGCTACATCTTTCAGCCGGATCGGCTCTCCATTGTCATTGGTAGCCAGATCAAGCATTAACTTTATTGCATATCTACCCTTAGTGGATATTCTCATCTTCATTCCTCCTGCTCTGTGATTCTGCAAATGCAAAATCACTCTACAGAAGATTATACCTTCTAATTCCTATTATTTCAATAGGAAATTACCTTTTTATTCGCAGATAATCCAGTATTCCGGAAATAGTTATCGTCTGCGCATGAGCCGCTGCGCGAACTGATAAGCCGGTTCGCAATGTAAACTTTTTCTCACTCTCTGATCTTCCCTCATAAATTACCGGAACTGCTGTGTCGTCATAAGGCTGTCAAGAGTTTCAACTGCCTGAGCATTCTGGATGATTTTAAACGTGACATCCTTTTCCCCATCAATTGGCGGGTAATAACAGCAGTCCCTAAAATTCTAATTTTTCTCAAATCGTTTCCTTTCGCGGGCTAGAGCGTGTTTGACAAAATATACCGCCAAGCGAGGCGTGTCGATTGCAGAAATATGCTGAAAAAAGAATCGCAATTTTCCTGTCTTTCCCTTATAATAATGCTGATAATAAAATGCTTTATCAAACAAGTATCATTTAAAAAGCACTTGAAAAACAGGAGAAAACGAAATGAGTAACCGAATTGAAATAACAGATTTCACTGCCCCGGAGCTGGATGTTTACGCCAGAATCCCGGAGGTGCAGCTTCTACGATTCTATGAGCCCAAACCAGGACTTTTTATCGCAGAAAGCCCAAAGGTAATCCAACGCGCGGCCAATGCCGGATATCAGCCGGTTTCTTTTTTAGTTCAACACAAGGATCTGGAAAAAGAAGGAAAAGAATTGTTACAAAAGTTCCCGGGAATTCCGGTTTATACAGCAGATTATGAGGTACTTGTAAAGCTTACAGGCTTTGCACTTACCCGTGGAATGCTTTGTGCCATGACTCGCCGGGACCTTCCCTCTGTGGAAGATATCTGCAAAAATGCCCGCCGTATCGCCATTCTGGAAAATGTAGTGAACCCAACCAATATCGGAGCCATTTTTCGTTCAGCTGCCGCGCTTCATATGGATGCGGTTCTTCTCACCCCAGGCTGTTGTGATCCTCTTTACCGCAGAGCCACCCGGGTAAGTATGGGTACTGTTTTTCAGATTCCATGGACTTATTTTCATAAAAAAGTGTCCTGGCCGAAAGCTGGAATGGAGCAGCTTCGCTCTCTCGGATTTAAAACTGTAGCAATGGCTCTTCGGAACGATTCCATCAGCATTGACGCCCCAGCCCTTCAAGCCGAAGAAAAACTGGCGATTATCCTTGGAGCTGAAGGAGACGGACTGGTGGATGCAACCATCACCGGCTGCGATTACACCGTAAAAATCCCCATGTCCCATGAAGTGGATTCCCTGAATGTAGCTGCCGCAAGTGCTGTGGCTTTCTGGGAACTTGGAAAAAGGTGAGGGAATGCTTCCTCACCTTTTCCAGAGCGTGTTTAAACAGGTTCTAAGACTCCAGCATTTTCACCAGACATTCCTTTTTATAAAATGAGATTCCATAACAAAAGATATCTTTATACCTGTCCTTATAATCCTCTGCATACTTTCTCTCTTTCATCTGCGCCAGTGCTTTATCACAATCTTTATTTAACTGTTTCATGCTTTGCGAATATTTTACTTCGAAAATCGCTACCTTTCCATTGGCTTTATCAATAATCACAAGATCTGGTCTTCCCAATCCATGCTCTTTGTTCGATTCAATCTGTTCACCAGCTCCCATAAAAATGCCTGTGAGAAACGCATGATAGAAGTCTTCTTTATAATCATGATAACTGATGGTATTCCACAGCAATAGATTCATTTCTCTGGTTATAATTTCTGGTTTTTGATTCCAGAGAGCCTGAAAAATCGCTGTTCGATTCCATTTTTTCACACTGTCAGCAAACCATTTCATTACCGTAGTTTCAAAAATTTCTCTTATTTCCGCATTTGGTATCTTTAATGCTTTGGTATCCGGTGAAAATGCAGTTTTCCCTTCTGAAATCCACGCTTCTGTCAGATAACCAGTCATGTAAAGAATACTCCAAAGATTACTTTCGGATGAATGCAAATAATCATAAGTCAGGTTCTCATCAATATCCTGAAGAATATATCCACCAGAAAGCAATGTTTCCATTTTGTCCGTAATGCTATTGCCTGCAAAATCAATGAAAGAGCGGATAATTGCGTTGTCACTGGTATTTTTCCAATAACTGACTGGCTGCGCTTTGGGATTTCTCTGAAGTTCCCGCAAATAATTCATAACATCCCACGGGCAGTACACATCAATTTCTCCCATATGATATCCATCGTACCATTCCTTCATCTGCTTTGCATACTGCACTGTCCCTGTATCTTCCAGGATTTTGTTGACCTCCTGCTGGGTAAATCCGAAATATTCATTGAATCCGGTATTTGCAATCGTATCTGTAACAAAGTTATTTGTCCCTGTAAAAATGCTCTCTTTTGCAATCTGCAAACAGCCTGTGATAACAGCAAATTTCAATGAAGTATTATCTTTTAATGCAGTACTCATCATACCTCTGATAATTTCCAGCATTTGCTGGTAATATCCTTTGCTGCTGGCTTTTGCTATAGGAACGTCATATTCATCTATAAGCAAAATCATCTGCTTATGGTAATAATTCTCGAGCAGACGCATAAGCAGACTAAGAGATCTGATAACCAAAATTTTGCTTCCCTCACCAGATTTCAGAAGTTTAAAGCGTTTACAATCTTCTTCATCAATTTCTTCGCTTTCCAGCAAAAAACTGTATTTCTGATACAAATCAGAGATGGTAAATACCAGCTGGTCATACGCACTTGCAAAATCAAGTCCATCTATATCTTTAAATGTCAAAAAAATAGTAGGCCACTTATTCAACCATTTTTCACAAAGCTCGTGATTTCTTGAAATTTCAAGCCCTTCAAATAATTTCTGACTCTCATTTCGAACATTAAAGAAATAGTAGAGCATGCTCATGCCCAATGTTTTCCCAAATCGTCTCGGTCTGGTAATCAATGTTACTTTCGCTGCACCATCGGTTAGGAGTTCAGATATGAAACCGCTTTTATCAATATAATAGTTATTATTCTCACGTATCTCTTTAAAATCAGAGATACCTACTGGAATATTAGGATTTCCCATATGCCCTTCCTTCCTAAACAGATATTTTTTATATAAACATGATAACACAGCAGTATAGTTTCAGCAAATAAAAAAACGATAACCAAATGGTTACCGTCTCATTTACTGTACCTTCAAAACTACATACATGTTACATCCTAATGGAATCATTTTTCAACCTTGCGATTGTTGGTCAAGCCCTCACCCTATTAGTAACAGTCAGCTCCGTGCATTACTGCACTTCCACCCCTGCCCTATCTACCTCGTCGTCTTCAAGGGGGTTTACTTCTTTCGAATGGGACATCTCATCTTGAGGGGGGCTTCACGCTTAGATGCCTTCAGCGTTTATCCCTTCCGGACTTGGCTACCCGGCCGTAGACTTGGCAGTCTAACCGGTACACCAGCGGTCCGTCCATCCCGGTCCTCTCGTACTAAGGACAGCTCCTCTCAGATATCCTACGCCCACGCCGGATAGGGACCGAACTGTCTCACGACGTTCTGAACCCAGCTCGCGTACCGCTTTAATGG
>ENA-ORLW01001354-ORLW01001354.1-human-gut-metagenome-genome-assembly--contig:-NODE-1354-length-27539-cov-3.639793_pt1 | contig 27539 bp, 32 predicted proteins | sample MGYA00243017_ERZ508829 | MGnify/ENA primary metagenome ERZ508829 (study PRJEB26277, sample SAMN04329776) | human gut metagenome | biome: human-associated habitat | host: Homo sapiens | place: USA...
CAGACACATTGAATTTCTATAACTGTCGCTGTGTTTTTCAAGAAATGTTATTGCTATTGCAATGTCAAGCTCTTTTGCCAGTTTTTTAAAAGTTAATACGAATTCATCATCTGAATTTATTGCCAGGTTATTAAGCTTATCATTATTTTGAGGTATAGTATAACCACAAGACCACATTTCCGGAAAAAGTACAATATCAGCACCCATTTGCTTTGCACGCTTACAATACTCAATGCCCTTATCCAAATTACCTGAAAGATTATCTTCAGGCAATAGCTGCATAAGTGCGACTTTTAAATTATTCATGTTTTTTGTTCCTCTTGTTAATTTTTGAAGCTGAAAAAATATATGTAAACTCAGTTTAAAATAAATTTTATACCCCTAAACATCAATAAGATATAAGGGGCATAAAGTTTATTTTTTCATTCTTATTATAGAATTTTTATCAAATATTTTATCACAGTCAAGTGAAAATTTCATAGTTGCATGGTTTGCAGTTTCTATTTCTTCACCTTTTTCGTTATATAATTTATCAGCAGTAATTATGATAGGTTCTTTACCCGGAGATAAAACTTCAAGCTCATCTCCCCTGTTAAACTTGTTTCGCTGTGTTGCATATATTTTTCCGTCACGGCACTCTTCAATTATTGCAACAACATCATACTCTCTGATATATCCGCTGTTTTCATAGTATTGTGTATCTGTCTGTTCATTAGGGTGTCCGAAAAAGAATCCTGTGCAGTATGCACGATGGCTTACTTTATATACTTCATCTTTAATCCATTTAGGCAATTTATCATAATCATTTGGATTTTTTCTTAGAAAATCCACTGCCATTCTATAAGCATTTGTAACAACAGAAACATAGTATGCAGATTTAGCCCTTCCTTCAATTTTAAGGCTCTTAATTCCGGCGTCGGCAAGCTTATCAAGATGTTCAATCATACACATATCTTTTGCATTTAAAATATATGTGCCTTTTTCATCTTCAAATACAGGAAAATACTGTCCGTCACGCTTTTCCTCCATGAGATGATATCCCCATCTGCAAGGCTGTGCACACTCTCCCCTGTTTGCATCACGATTAACTAAATAACTTGATAGAAGACATCTTCCTGAAAAGCTGACACACATTGCACCATGTACAAAACATTCAATATCTAAGTCATTAGGTGTTTTAGCTCTGATTTCAGCAATTTCGTCTATTGACAGTTCCCTTGCTAAAACCACTCGCTTTGCTCCCATATTATAAAATTCATTAGCTGTAACATAATTTACAATTCCCGCTTGAGTTGAAATATGAACTTCCATTTGAGGAGCGTATTTTTTCACTAATGATAAAAGCCCAATGTCATTTACTATTACTGCGTCAACATTTGCATCAACAGCATTTTTTATAAAGTTTTCAAAATAAGGAATTTCATCGTTATGAGGCAATGTATTACAGGTTAAATACACTAACACACCACGCTTATGTGCCATATCAACAGCAATTTTAAGTTCATGATTATCAAAATTTGCAGGACCTGCTCTCATTCCGAAATGCTTTCCGCCGAGATACACAGCATCTGCACCGAAATCAAGTGCTGCTTCAAGTCTTTCCATATCTCCTGCCGGTGATAAAACTTCCAAATTGCTTAAATCCATTTAAGTATTTGCCTCCATATAAATTAGTCTGTTAATCCAGCTTTTTTAAGATTCTTTTTGTGATTAGCAAGTGTTTTCGCAAAGTAAGTCTTTTTGGTTTTCAAGTTTGAACAGAAATACAAATAATCAGTTTTTTCCGGATTTAATACAGCGTTTATTGCATCTATTCCCGGATTGCATATCGGTCCTGCCGGAAGTCCGTTAGCAACATAAGTATCGTATAAATCTTTAAAAGCTTTAGTTTCGCTTTCAGTATAAGCCTTTGAGTTCTTAGCTTCAATTTTGATTACATCATTATAATAGTTCCCGGTTGCATCCGATTCAAGTCTTGGGAAATTCGCTGAGTCATTCATTCTATTTAAGAAAACAGAAGCAACCTTAGGCATATCCTTAACGGACCCGGCTTCAGCCTGAACGATAGAAGCGAGTGTTATAACTTGATCCATAGACATTCCGCTTTTCTGCATAGCTTCTTTCATGCTGCTTGTAATTTTTGAATTGAAATGTTCTCTTACTTTCTTTACAACATTATAAGAAGAATCGTCAAGATAGAAATCATAGGTGTCAGGATAGAAGTATCCTTCCATTGAGTAAAACTTATTACCCTGATTATCAATTATACTTTCAAAATCATAACCGAACTTTTCATGATTAAATGTGTATATAAGCTCCTGATAATCGGAAATAACACCTTTTTGTTCTAATAACTTTGCAGCACCGAGCAAATCAATTCCCTCCGGAAAAACAACCGAAACTGTTTTAAAAGACTGCCTTTGCTGCATTAAAGCATCAATTTTATCTGCATATGACGAACTTGGTTTCAGTTCTATATCTCCGGGCTTCATAGATGAACCGGCATTTTTCAAATTGACAATAACTTTAAATAAAAATTGATTATCAATAATTCCCGCATCTTCCAGCTGTTGTGCAATGTCGTTAGTATTCGAACCTTCTTTTATGTTGAGTTTTATTACCGAATCACTCTTGTTTATACCTAAATATTCTAAACCGATTGAAATCCCAAAGAAAGCAAGTGATACAGAAACAACTAACACTATTATAGTTACAATAAGACCTGTAAAAATTGAATTGTTGACTTTAACTTTTTTATTTTTTCTTTTTTTATCAGATAAATTATTTTTATTGTTTATAAGTTTATGACTGATTTTGCTATCAAGAGTATCACTTTTTGAATAATCGATATTTATATTGAATTTTCCTTTAGAACTATTTATACTATATGGTTTATCAATATTATTGTCTGGTTGAGCAATGACTTCACTGACATCGCTTTTTTCAATTTCATTTTCAGATTCAATCTCTGTATTTTTATCATCAGGGTTGATGTCTGATAAAATATCATCAACACTCAGGGATAAATCATCACTTTCTGATGAAATAATATCTTCTTTAGAAATCTTCTTAGATACATTTTCTAAAGATTCGTCTTTATCATTATGTATCTTATTATCACTTTCGTTTACTTTTGCAGCAAGCTTTCTGATTTCAAGATTTGTCAAAGTTACATCAGCTGAAGCAACAACATTTTCACTTTTGTCCTCACCGACAATCGAATTGAGTGCTTCAGATGCTTTAAGACTTTCATTTAAAAAATCGTCTAATTGAGAATCAATATCAAAATCATCATTTTTATTATTTGAATTGTTTAATTTCTTCTCATTTTCATCCATATTACTTTCCACCTTTGCATAATATTGTTTTATTTTCTGTTATAATCATATCAACAGCAATATCGGTTTCATATTTCGGAAGAATTTCTGTCACAAATTCCTCATAACAAAGACCGATTTTTATACCTTTGAAGTCTTTTAAAAACCTGTCATAATATCCTTTTCCATATCCCAGTCTGAAACCACGTTTATCAAAGCTAAGCGCAGGAACAATACATACATCATATTTACCGTATTCTATATATTTTTCCTGCAATGAATTCGGTTCCAAAACTGAAAATGCCCCCAAGCTGAGTTCAGAAAGAGAGTTGATTTTATAAAATTTCATAATGCTGCTATTTGGTTCACTCTTAGGCACATACACGTTCTTATTCATAACCAACAGATGTTCAATTAGAAAAGTTGTATCAACTTCATTAATTTTTGAAACATAAGTACAAAAAGAATCTGAATCCTTAACTTCTTTCAACTGAGTTAATATGTTTAATATCTTAAAATTTCTGTCTTTTTTATCCTTATCACTAATTTCATTGCGTCTTTTTAAAATATCTCTTCTTAATATATTCTTTTCATTTTTAATACTGTTTATTTGCATTGCAAAGACGCCTCAAGTGCTTCGGATTTATCTTTTGACACAAGCAACTCAACTAATTTAAGTCCGAATTTTACTGCACAGCCTGCACCCTTTGCTGTAGTTATTTTTCCGTCATTGACAACTAAATTACTTGAATATACTGCTTGTCCGAGCTCTTTTTCAAAACCCGGAAAGCAAGTAGCTTCTTTTCCATCCAAAATGCCCTTATGACCAAGAATAGACGGTGCTGCACAAATAGCTGAAATATATTTATTATTATCAAGGCAATACTCAATTGCTTTTTGAACATTTGAGTTTTCTTCAAGATTAAAAGTTCCCGGCATACCGCCCGGAAGAACTATCATTTCCAATTGTTCATTAAGTTCAATCTCATTAGAGTCTAAATCAGTAATAACCGGAATGTCATGTGAACCTCGAATAATGTTAGAACCTATTCCAACAGTCTTTAAATCTATTTCCGCCCTTCTTAAAATATCAACCGCTGCCAAAGCTTCAATCTCTTCAAATCCGTTTGCTAAAAACACATATACCATAAAATTTATCTCCTTGTATATTACATTTTATTTAAAGATAACAGTATGCTTCTCAAGCATAAAGCATGGATTATAAGACCTTTTTGATTTCCTCAAGCCTTCAATACCTAAATCCTCTTCCCTATTTATATACTTTAAATCATACGCATTAGCTTTTGCAAATTCATTGCATATAGTCGGATAAGCACCGTTAACCGAAGCGGAAGCTTTTTCAATATGAACAACTAAGGTGTCAGAATTAATTTTTTCACCAATTGTGACGCCTACTATATTGTTGTTTTGATATAAAACACCGCCCTTTAAATTCATATATTCAAAGTTATTGAAAAAGGTATTTATTGCATATTGTTCAACAATAGACGAAAAATCATCCGGATCGTTTTTATGGTTGTATGATTTAGTTATAAATTCTATACAGTCATCAAAAAGATCGTGTGTTAGTTCTTTATATACCCATGGCTGCTTTTTAAAATTGCTGATGTGATTTCTTTTTGAATGATATTTTTTCCCTCTCAGATTAATTAAATCATCTGCATTGTATATATAATCATAGTAGTCAGGATTAGATTTAATTTCTTCAATTTTATCATTAAAATTTCCTTTTAGGAATTCTAAATTTTCAGAGGATACGGACGACAAAACAAATTTCTTACCGTTATTCTTACAGAAATTATTAAATAAAACAATAAAATCTGAAATGTCACCTTCTCCGGCAGGATAAGTCAGATAAATGTTATCATCATCTGAAGTTGAAATTAAATAAAAATCGTTATATCTTGAAATAACAGAGTCGTTAAGTCTTCTCCATGCCACATTATTGGCAAAAGAATATTCGCATCCCATAAAATCCGATTTAGATAAAAGCTCATCTATCCAAACCTTGTCACTTAATTCAATTTCTCTGAAATTAAACATTGTACCCTTCTTTTTCTTAAACTAACTTAGTTTTTTTATTTCTTCCATAATTTTATCTGTGATAGTATTCACAGATAAAGGAGCTTTTCCGTCACTGCAGTTTATAATTTTCCAATTTTGCTTGTCCGCTGCATAAAGAGCAGCTTCACGACAGTTTTTCAAAAACTCAACATTCACCTCGTGAATATCTTTTTTGCTTTCATCACCGTCATACCTGCTTGTCATAAGCCTTTGTGAAACTTCAACCGGCATATCAAGAAATATTACTAAATCAGGCTTTGGTAATCCTAACTTTTCGTATTCATACTCATAAAGCCAGTCTAAATAGCTATCCCATTCGTTCTTTTTACACTTAACCATTTGATATATTGCATTAGATGTAACATATCTGCTTGCAAGAATTATATCCCCGTTATTATAAGCGTCCTCCCAAAAAAGTTTAAAGCTTGCATATCTGTCAACCGCATAAAAGCTTGATGCAGCATATGCATTAATATCTTCGGCATTTTGTGAGAATTCACCGCCAAGATACATTTTAACTAAAGAAGACGACGGATTATTATAATCAGGGAAACTGATTGACTTATGAGGAATATTATTTTGTGCAAAAATACTATCAATTATTTCAAATTGAGTTGATTTTCCACTGCCGTCTAGTCCTTCAATGACAACAAGTCTTGAGTTATTTATCATTTTTCAGCTCCTTATAAAATTGCTGAACTTCCAGCATCTTACCGCAAGTCATTTTACCTTCGGCACATTTGCCACGCAGACAGCTAGGGCCTGCATTTTTAAATATAGTCGGAGCGACCTGTGAACAAAGCCTGAGCATTTGGTCAGCAAGTGCTTTAATTTCCCATTGTGCCCTTGAACAGCACCTAAGTTTAAAAAAATTTAAAAGACTTCTGGCATTCATTGTCATAATCATTTTGGTATCACATGCATTAGGAAGAACAAATCTTGCATCCTCTATAGCTTTTTTCTGTGCTTTTCTTTTAGCCTCTTTTTCATCAAATCCTTCTGAAACGAATGTATTAAAATGTTTCTCTTTTAAAATATCCGCAAGCTTGTTATAACTTGAAATTGCAGAGTTCATCTGACTGTTAAATTCCTCTAAAGCTTCGGGGATTGCGGCAATTTCAGGCGGAGTGACAAACTCATAATTCTTTTCTTCAACATATCTTTGACTTTGAACAGAAAAAGAAGCTATTCTGTGTCTTGTTATTTGTGCTAAAAGTGCACGGGAAACTCCTTCAATCCCAAAAGTAAAAGAAACATGTTCAATAGGGCTTTCATGTCCTAAATCAGAAAGCATATTTAAAAAACCAATACTTTTTTCCTCAGTCAAACCATCAAGCAAAGTATCGATATCCGAACTTGCATAACACAGTTTTGCTGCTGCCGCAATTGTCTTTTCCGGCTCTGGTGTATATGTTAACAATGTAACTTTCATTATATCATCATTCCTTATATAAAGTTACTTAATTATATCATTTCAAGCTAAAAAAGTCAAATTAAGCAAATAAAATCGGCAGACCTGAACCCGCCGATTTTATCGTTTAAATTAATAATGATTTATACTGTTTAACATTTCCTCAGCATTAGCAAGAGATGTTTCAGACCTGCTGTCTCCGCTTATAATTCTTGCAATTTCCTGTTTCCTTTGTTCAAGAGAAATCAGTTCACTGACTGATGTTTTAGTCTTTTCGTCATCTGTTTTCTTTTCGATAAGAAAATGAGTATCGCCTGAAACTGCAATCTGTGCTAAGTGAGTAACACATATCACTTGTCTGTTTCTTGAAATTTCATGCAGTTTAATTCCTATTTTCTGTGCGGCACGGCCGCTTACTCCTGTATCGATTTCATCAAAAATCATTGTAGGTGTATTATCCTTATCAGCTATTACGCTTTTAAGTGCAAGCATAATGCGGGAAAGTTCACCGCCGGAAGCAATTTTAGCAATAGGCTTCGGTTCCTCTCCTAAATTCGCAGAAATCAGAAATTCTATATTGTCCATTCCGTTTATTGTGAGTTTGCCTGTTGAATTTGATATTTTCAGCTTAACATTAGGCATATTTAAAAATTCAAGCTCGGAAGTAACCTCGTTTATAAATTTTTTTCCTGTGCTTTCACGCATTATAGACATTTCTTTTGCCTTTTTAGATGTTTGCTCCAACAACTTATCTCTTTTCAATTTCAGAACTTCAATATTATTATCATCATTTGTTAATGCTTCAAGCTCTTTTACGGCATTATCCAGTGTATTAAATACATCAGACAACTCCGGTCCGTATTTTTTCTTTATTTTTATTATGTTGTCATATCTTGACGAGACATATGCATATCTTTCATGATTGACATCAAGCAAAGAAGAAAGATGATTAAGCTCACCTGCAATATCATCTATTTCTATCTTTACGGATTTAATCCTGTTAACCAGAGATTCTAAGTCGGAAAACACATCAGTATAGTTTTCAAGCTGATCTGACGAACTAAATAGATTACTGCTTATACCATTATCGTTTTCTATAAGATTTATAACTTGATTTACAGCGGACTTAACCTCAACGGCATTGTTGGAAAGCGTAAATTCAGCTTCAATTTCTTCATCTTCATTTTCTTTAAGCTCAAGTGAAGAAATCTCTTCAATTATTTTTTTTAAGTGTTGTATTCTGTCAATTTTGTTCTGTTGATTAATTGAAATCTGCTTTATTTGCTTTGAGACATACTGAAGCTCTCTGAAAGATTTGCGATAATCTTCAAGAACAGTTTCAAGATTGCCGTATGAATCTAAAATTTGAATATGCTTTTGAGGTGATAAAAGAATCTGACTGTCATGCTGACCATGAATGTTAATTAAAAGCGAGCCTATATCTTTTAGAACCGTCAGATTAACAGGACGGGAATTAATTCTTGCTACACTTTTCCCATCGGATGAAATTTCTCTTGAAATAATAAGAACATCTTCGCTGTCAATACCGTTTTGCGAAAGAACAGAAAAAACTTCTTCAGGCACATCATTAAATACCGCCGAAATAATTGCTTTTTTGGTATTTGTACGAACAATATCTTTAGTTATACGCTGTCCAAGCAGAGCATTAATGCCGTTTATTAAAATTGATTTTCCCGCACCTGTTTCACCTGTAAACACATTAAGTTTTTCACCGAATGTAATCACAGATTTTTCAATAACTGCAAGATTTTCTATATATAATTCTGTGAGCATTAATCTAAACCTCTTCTCATTCAAAATTAAAATTCATTTGAAGAATATGACTTATATAAGATAATTGTTCAGCATACCAACAAATTCAATTGCAAATGCTTCGCTCTTTAATACAACAAAAATTGTATCATCACCTGCTAATGTTCCGACAACAGCATTAAATTCTGCATTATCCAGTTTTGCACAAACAGCCTGAGCCATTCCGACATGGCATTTAATTACGACGATATTCTGAGCAAAGTTAACTGAAACAACTGCTTCTTTAAAAATGTTTTTCAAAAGTTCATTAGGACTTTTGCCCCTGTCTTTTATACTAGACGGAATATCGTATTTATAAACTCCGTCAGAAGAAACTGTTTTGATTAATGATAACTCTTTAATATCACGGGAAATCGTTGCCTGTGTTGTTTCAAACCCAGCATCCCTTAATTTATCCTGAAGCTCCTGTTGTGTAGAAACATTATTCCCGGTAATTAAATCTATAAGTGCCTTTTGTCTTAATAATTTAGACATTATCACTATCCTCCATAACAGCTTTTAAAGGTCTCATCAGCTTAGAATTTACAGAATCAAAAAAGCTTCCGCCTTTAATGTCAATTAATTTTATATACTTTTCAGATGCAGAAATAGTCAGAACATCCTGGGATGATATATCTTCCTTGCTTACCCCGTCAACTGATAATCCGAAACATTCATCAGAGTTTGTATAAAATTTTACAAAAAGCTTTGAAGCTTTAGAAAAAATCAAAGTTCTTGAAAGCAAAGAATGTGGGCATATAGGAGTGAACTCTATACACTCCATATCAGGTTCAATTATGGGTCCTCCGGCAGAAAGTGAATACGCAGTTGCACCTGTAGGAGTAGAAAAAATTAAACCGTCTGCTCTTATTGAAGATATTACCTTTCCAGACTTCGATACTTCAAAATCAGAAATCTTACTATGCTGGGGTTTTGAAACAACAATGTCATTTAAAGCTGTAAACATCTTTTGTTCACCGTTTGACTTTGTTACAACACCATCAAGCATAATTCTATTCTGTATTTCAAAATCGCTATTACAAATATTGTTCAAAAGTTCAATGTCACTGTGTTCAAGAGTACACATGAATCCAAGTCTTCCGCAGTTAAGACCGAGTATTGGCTTATAATATTTACATGCAGCAGCAGAAGATTTTAAAATTGTTCCGTCTCCTCCTACAGCCAGTATTATATCACATTTGGACGCCAATTCATCGATTTTTGAGAATGTAATAAAATTCAAATCAGAAAATACAGATTTATATTTACACTCCATAGAAAGTTCTGCACCATTTTTTATTAAAATATTAACAGCCTCACGGACATATTTTTCGCAATTGTCTTTCTTTAAATTGGGAAATATAAAAATATTCACGAGTTTTCCTCCAGTTTCAGTTTAAAATTTTAAAAGCATCATCTACAATGTATTTAAAATCAGCGCTAAAAGGTTTTAAGTTATTTTTCTTTTTTAAATAAGCTAAATACTCTATATTGCCGTCTCCGCCTTTAATCGGAGAAAAAGAAAGATTTAAAATACTAAATCCGGAATTCTTCGCAAGCGTAATAACTCTTTCAATTATCTTAACATGTATCTTCCTGTCTTTAACAATTCCTTTTTTTGAAAGATACTCAGGACCGGCTTCAAATTGGGGTTTAATCAGCAAAACTGCTTCACCGTTATCTGATAACACATCATAAACTACAGGAATTGCAAATGACAAAGAAATAAACGAAAGATCAACCGAACAAAAATCAATACTTTTTTCAAACATTGACCTAGTAACTGTTTTTATGTTTGTATTTTCAATGTTTTTTACTTTTAAATTTTTTGATAAATCTTTATCCAATTGATTTTTACCTACATCTACAGCATAAACATAACATGCCCCGTTTTGAATCATACAATCAGTAAATCCTCCTGTTGAAGCTCCAAAATCTACGCATACTTTTCCGTTTAAATCTATTTTAAATTCATGGATTGCTTTTTCAAGCTTTAACCCACCCTTGCCGACATATTTAAGTGTTTCGCCGACAATTTTTATTTCATCGGTTTTATCAACTGAAAAAGAAGGTTTGGCTATTATCTTTTCATTAACACAAACAGCAGAATTCTTTATCATATTTTGCGCTTTTGAGCGTGTTGAAGAAAGTCCTCTTCTTACCAATTCTATATCAAGTCTTTCACTCATTGGCTAAATCTCCGAATTAAGTTTTCTGTAAATCTGTTCACCTGACAAATCGAGATGTTCAAGTGAAGAAGCAACAGACGCCTGCGGTACAAAATTATATATTGCTTTGCAACTCATGTTACTTATATAATTATTGAGCTTTTGTGAAACAGAACCGTTATAATAAGATTCTTCGAAAAAATAAACATTCTGGTATGATTTTATCTTTTCAATCAAACTTTCATCAATAGAATTTAAGTTTATAAGCTTTAGCACATCAATTGTTTTGTCATTATCTAATAATTTTTCATATGCAGCAGAAACTTCGTTAAACAATCGTCCATAAGTTATAACAAGTGTTTTAGAATTATTATTATAAATCTCATAATCAGTTGAAACAGTATATTTCTTTAAAACACATTCTTTTTCCTTTCCTCTTGGATATCGAATGGCAATTATACCTTCATCTTCATATATTCCTTTTGAAATACAAGCTTTCAGCTCACTGTAATTACCGGGAGAATAAATTGTAATTCCGGGAATAGAAGAAAGAAATGAAACATCAAAAATCCCCTGATGAGTTATTCCGTCTTCCCCTACAATGCCTGCTCTGTCAACACCGATAACAGCATGTGCTTTTGAAATAGCCAAATCATGAATAATCTCATCATATCCTCTTTGCAAAAAAGAAGAATATACTGCAAACACAGGAATCTTCCCCATTGAAGCAAGACCACCTGCAAAAGTAAGGGCGTGTCCCTCAGCTATGCCTACATCGAAAAATCTATTTCTATGGGATTTTGCAAATTTGTCAAGACCCGTACCGTATTTCATTGCCGCTGTTATCGCACAAATTCTTTCATCATTGTCTGCTAAGCGTGAAAGCTCGTCGCCGAAAACAGTTGAAAAGCTGTCGCTTTTACAAATATCAGGATTTCCCGTTTTCAGTTCAAAAGAACTAACTCCATGATATTCTCCCGGATTTTCCTCAGCAGGTGCGTATCCTTTGCCTTTTATTGTATTGACCTGAACAACAACAGGTTTGTGCATGGATTTAGCCACATGAAGTGCTTCTTCGAGCTCTTTTAAATTGTGCCCGTTGACCGGACCAACAAATTCAAAACCCAAGTCTTCAAAAATAGTAGTTCTGAAAATAGAATTTTTAACAGTATCTTTAGAGAATTTCAGAGTTTCTTTTATAGGCTGTCCGATAACAGGAATATTATCAAGTGCACGCTCGACAATTGTCTTGGTTTTTTTATAAGAATCCTTTGTTCTGAAGTTAGACAAATATTTTGCGAAAGCACCGACATTTTTTGAAATTGACATCTCATTATAATTCAAAACAACAATCAAATTTGTATTGCTTTTTCCTGCATTATTTAAACCTTCAAAAGATAATCCCCCGGTCGCTGCACCGTCACCCAGAATTGCTACAGCATGATGATTATCACCGTTCATTTTCATAGCTTCTGCGATTCCAAGAGCAGCCGATACAGAATTAGAACTATGTCCGCTTATAAATGCATCATGTATAGATTCTTCAGGCTTGCAAAATCCCGAAAGTCCATTTTCTTTTCTAAGAGTTGGAAAATCTTTAAGCCTCCCAGTTAAAATTTTATGTGTATATGATTGATGACCGACATCCCAGACAAACTTATCCTTTGGCGAAGAAAAAACTCTGTGAAGTGCCAAAGTAAGCTCTACTGCACCAAGATTTGAAGATAAGTGTCCCCCGTTTTCTGATACGGTTTTAATGAGCGTATCTCTGATTTCCCCGCACAATCTTCTGCATTGCTCATATGTAAGTATTTTTAAATCATCCGGCAAATTAAGCTTATTAAATTTTTCCATGTATTCTTCCGTCATTTTAATCACAATGCCTTTGCTTTGCAAAGGTTCTCCTTCCTGCGGAATTTGAGTCGGTTCCGGCGCAATACTTTTTTGCGGCAAAGGCTCAAAAACGTGCGTGAAAAAGTATTTTTCACGCTATCCTCTTTTTATATAATATTTATGGCGAACAATACAAATACTTACTTTTAATGCACCATAAATATGCATAAAATAATTCATACACCAAATAAAAATTTTTTATTTTTTTCTGTTTAACAAATCCATAGTTAAATCCATCATCAGTTCATTATTATCGAACTTTTCTAAAATTTTTAATGCTTCTAAAGTTTGATGACGAGCGGCGTCTTTTGCTTTATCAAGACCGACCAAAGACACATAAGTAATTTTCCCGTTGTCTTTGTCACTTCCTATTGGCTTGCCCAAATTGTCAAAGCTTCCTTCGACATCTAAAATATCATCTACAATCTGAAAAGCATATCCTAGCTTTTTACCGAATTCTCTGGCCTCTTCAATTGTTTCATCATCTGCATTTGCCAATATGCATCCCATAGCACATGATGCCTCTAAAAGCTGACATGTTTTCAGTTCGTGCAAAAGATTGAGATTCTGGGCATTGAAGTGCTTCATTTTAACCGAATACATATCAAAAGCCTGTCCGCCTATCATTCCGTTTATTCCGGCAGCCTTTGAAATCTCTTCAACCAGTCTGATTGCTTTTTCAGCAGAAATCAGCTCTTTTTTATATGCATTTGAAATTATTTCAAATGGAAGAGTATTTAAAGCGTCACCTGCTAAAAGTGCCTCAGCTTCTCCATACTTCTTGTGACATGAAGGCTGACCTCTGCGAAAATCATCGTCATCCATACAAGGTAAATCGTCATGTATTAACGAAAAACAATGTATAAGTTCAATACAGCAGGCAATCTCATAAAATTTTTGATAGTCTCCCCCGCACATTTTACAAAATTCAAGAACTAAAACAGGCCGAATTCTTTTACCGGGACTTAGAATAGAATATTCCATAGCCTGCATTACTTCTTTTTTATAGAATTCTTTGTTTTTTGTTAATCCATGAAGTTCAGTATATATCTTTTCTTGATACTTACACAATTGTTCTGCATATATTTCTCTCATAATTATTCCTCAGTATTTATATAATTTTCATCAACAGTTTCAACTACCAGTTTTGCTTCTTCCAGTCTTTTTTTACACTCTGCTGAAAGAGCAACACCCTCTTTAAACTTTTCAAGAGATTCTTCTAAAGACAGCTTTCCGGATTCAAGATTTGAAACTATTGCATTTAATTTTTCTAGTGATTCCTCAAATGTCATATTAATCCTCCATAATATTATGAATAAAACTCCTTATATAAACTATCTGTCAATTTATATTCTTTATTTCAGCGTCAACTGAAGAGTTTGAAAACTTAATATTAATTATATCACCGACAGAAACATCATCAGATTTAGTAATTACTTTTTCATTTTTCATCGTCAGCGAGTAACCTCTGCTTAAAACTTTAAGCGGACTGTATGAATCAAGCAACGATACCGAAGCTTTTAAAATACTGTCATTCCTTTTAAGTTCGTTTTCAATTGAAATTTTAAGCCTTTGCTGAGCATTTCTAAGTCTGACATCACCAAGTTCAATACGCTTTTCAGGCGAAGTTAGAACAAATCTCTCATATGATGATTTCAAAATCATCTCTGAATTTGAAATTTTATTTTTAACTGCTTCAGCTAATTTTAATTTTAAGCTTTCTATTAAAGAAAAATAGTTTTTAATATCAGGTGAAACCAATTCAGCTGCTGCAGAGGGAGTTGGTGCACGCAAATCAGCCGTTAAATCGGCAATAGTAAAATCAGTTTCATGTCCAACAGCCGAAATAACAGGTGTATTCGTTTTAAAAATTGCATCGGCAACCTTTTCTTCATTAAACGCAGAAAGATCTTCAGCCGAGCCGCCGCCCCTGGCAAGAATAAGCGTATCCAAACTCATGGAATCAGCTGCTGCAAGAGCACGAACAATATTATCTCCTGCCTCTGTTCCCTGAACTAATGTCGGAAAAATAAAAACCTTGCAAATCGGATAACGCCTCTTTAAAATATTAAGTATGTCCTGAAGTGCTGCACCTGCAGCAGAAGTTATAACTCCGATTGTCTTTGGTGCATATGGAATTTGTTTTTTTATTTTTGTATCAAAATAACCTTTGTCTTTTAGTCTGATTTTTAAATTATCAACCGTTTCTTTCAAAGCACCGATTCCTATTGGCTGGATATCTGTAACGATTATTTGATATACACCGTCTCGTTCATAGCAATCGACATTGCCGAGCACCATAACATTAAGGCCGTTTATAAGCTCAATTTTCAAATTTCTTGTCGCACCGGCAAACATAACAGCTTTTATACAACTGTTTTCGTCTTTCAGTGTAAAATAATAATGTCCTGAAGCATACCCCATATTAAGATTTGATATTTCACCCTTTATAGCTATGCTTTTAAGCTTCGTGTCACTGCGAATTTTACTGGCTAAATATCTGTTTATCTGAGAAACTGTTAAAATAGCACTCATTAAATCAATCCTTCTTTTATAGCTGCGTAAAGAGCTGTTCCGACAGCATTATCACATGAAAACTCAGGCTCAGCAAAATACACATTTTCAAAAGTATTTTGTATTTCTTCTTTTATAATTGTATTTGACATCACACCGCCTGCAAAAATTATAGGTGTGTCATTGTACATTTTTCTTGCCTTTTCAGACATTGCAAAAATCGTATCTTTTATAAAGCTTAAACAAAATTTTGCAATATCACACATCTGTTCTCCGTCACTCAGCATTTTCTCACATTTGTTCTGAAGCCCGGAAAGACAACAGTCAGTACCTTTTATTGCAGGATTAGTTTTAAAAGTTTTATTGCTTTTAAAAGCTAGTTTTTCAAGTTCCGGACCGCATGGAAAATCAAGCCCTAACTTAACACCTATTCTGTCAATTGCCTGTCCGGCTTTTAAGTCGAGTGATGTACCTATTTGTGTGATTTTCAAAATACTTTTATCATCATGCTCACACAATAAGCAGTCAGTAGTTCCTCCGCTTATATGAAAAGCAATAAACCTATCTTTGTTTTTAATTAAATCCAGCTTGTCCGAAGAATAAAGTGCTGACAGAACATGGCCTGTTTGATGAGAAGTCTTATGCAAATTAACACCTGTAATTTTTGTAAAAGATTCGCAAAAACCTTCACCGACCAAAAAACAAGGCATATATGAATCTTTAACAAGTCTCGGACTTTTTGAAACACCAACAGCTTTGACAGATAAGTTTTTTATATCTGAATTTCTCAAAAGCTCGGATATAACTAATGGCAGCTGCTTTGTATGATGAAATACAGCGTCTGACTGCCTTATTCCAATTTCGCCGCTTTTTACGGGCAGAAGTTTTTTCGACTGATAAACAATCATTTTTGCTGTGTCAATTAAGGCAGCAGAGGTTGTATAGTTGCTTGTATCAATACCTAATACATTACACATTCATCTCTGCCTCACCGTTTCTTGAAAAGGCACCTAAGACGCCGTTTATAAATTTTGAATCAGTTTCAAAAGCATATTTTTCGGCAATTGCCACAGCCTCTGAAATTGCAACATTCACAGGAACATTTTCCGAATATTTAGCTTCGTATATAGCAAGTCTAAGTACAGATAAATTAACCTTTGGAATGCGCTCAATAATTCTCTTCTGACTGTACTTTGAAATAATTTCATCTAATTCTTCTAAATGAGTGAAAACACCATTTACAATATCTTTTACTTTATCATTAATTTGAATGTTTTCCGATTCTTCTGCAATAGAAAACAGTTCATCCAGCTCGTAATTTCCGAAAGATTTTTCAAATATAATTATAAACGCCGATTCTCTTATACTTCTTCTTGACAAGCTCACTTAAACACTTCCTTTTTTAACAACATCAGCCTCAATATCTTTTAGATAATGAGGCAAATAGATTAATTATATTTTACATCCGAAATAGTAACATTGACCTTAGAAACAGTCACACCGGTCATGGACTGAACTTCGTTCTTAACATTATTTTGAACTTGTTCAGCGACTGATTTGACTTTAACACCCGGATTTACATAAAGATAAATCGATATTTCAACTGTATCATTAACAAAGTCTATGTTAATAGATTCAGAATCTGTTTTAGATAAGAAAATGTTTTTAAGCATTTTGTTCTTTGCATTCGCTATTGAACAAATGCCTTCAATATTAAGCACAGCATTTTTAGTGACAGTAAGTATAACATCTTTGCTGACTTTAAGCTGACCCTGAGCCTTTTGATTACCAAACATCATAGTTTATTCCTCCTTTTTAACAGAAATATTATAATTAATAATATTATACCATTAAAAAGAGATTAACACAACTATTTTACATCAAAAATTTTTATATTTTCGTTTGATACATCTACTTCATCAAGTAAAATGTCCTTTATTTGTGCTGCTTGTGCTTTTTCTAAACCATCGGATTTAACTACAATATTCGCACTTGTCCCATCAAGATATACTACACAATCTGCATAACCTGCAGCTTTGATAAGATTTTCAACCTTGCTTTCTGATTCTATCAGCTGTGAAATAGAAACTGCAGACTTTGAGGCAACCTCTTTTTCTTCGTCGGTCGAGTCTCCCCCGTTCATAATTGTTTCAAGAGTTTGTGCAGCTTCATCACGGGAAGTCATTCTGTCAAGCCTTGCCTGTGCAAAATAGTCATCTTTATCGCTTGTTTCATTCACAAAATCTGCTACTCCGTAATTTGAAGATTTCGTATTGACAACTTTAGTAGTCTTTATCTCGTCGCTATCGGTATTCATAGCATAATTGACATAGATTGCAAGCCCTAAAAACAGTGTTAAGCTCGCCAAAATAATTTGTTTCTTTCCCACAATAAAATTTGGAATTTTCATAATATCTCCTCCACATTTAACCTTTTTCAACACAAATGTTGTTTGTTGATATATTTAAAGCTGAAGAAACAGCCTTAATAACACGCTCTTTTATTTCAATATTCCCTCCCCCTGTACATACGATAACAACACCTTTTACTTTTGGTTCAATTATCTTTTTTACTAGTGCAGTTTCATTTCCGTCTGAATCAACTATAATCACTTCATTTTTATATTTATCACTTTTACCAGTGCTGTTTTCATCAGTCTGAGTATCGACATCTTCGGCGTATACATACTCAGTCGTTCCGTCTAAGGTAAGCATCAATGATACTTCCCCAACACCGTCAATTTTGCTGATAATCTCCTTAAGCTCTTTTTCAATATCACTTTTAAAAGTATTTGAATATGCAGTATCTAAAACCGAACTTGAATCATCATGGCTTTTGTCTGATTTGCCTTTTGGAATAAACTCGGAAAAAACTATGAGCATCAGCCCTAAAACTCCTATGATACATATAATAAAAGCTTTTTTTGAAAGTCCGAATTTATTTTGAAGTTTTCCTGTTATACTGCTTACTGATTGATTAAATTTACTCTTCATATTTATAGAATTCAACTTTTGACTCTCCAACATTGTTTTTAATTTCTACTTCAATTTTTTCTCTTATCTCATCTGATAACTCGTCAGATTTGATATAGACCTCTGTCTTTTCAACTTCTAATGAATTATATTCATGCACATTAGCTTGTATGACAACTTTTTTTATTTTCTCATCAATTCCTTGAAGCTTAGTGAGAACTTTATTTTCCAGTGTTTTTTTCAAAATACTCTCATAAGATTTGTTGACACTTTCATTGAGTTCGTTGTATTCTTTTAAATCGGTTATCTCATTAAGTTCCGGAATTTTCAGTTTCAGCCCTGAACCGATAAACGGCGTCAGCATTGAAATAATAAGTATTAAGGCTAAAATCTGTTTTATATTCATTCTGAAGTTTTCACTCGGAGATATATAATCAAATATTGTAGCTGCCAGACCCACAAAGCAAAATGCAGTTGTTACACTTTTTAAAAGCTCCATTATAATCACTATCCTTTTAAACATCTTTTAAACCATATTAAAGCTCAAAAGCATTACCACAGCTGTTGAAATAATGAATATCAAAGTAAAACAAGCCACAATACCCAGAAGAATTGATAAAACACTGTTTATTCCCCTTAGAAGCGAACATATTCTGTTTTGTTCAAAAAAGGCTGCTATTACTCCTGCAAACCAAACTGATAGTTTTAAACAAACCACCATGACAGCCGGCTTTAATACAGTGACAAGAATTATAACTATTCCGATAACACCTACACTGCTTTTTATAAGTGCAAGGCTGCCCATCATAGTTGAATATGCATCCGACATAGCACCGCCCACGACAGGTATCATACTGGAAGCTGCAAACTTCGCAGCTTTAACACCAACTGTATCAACAGATGTGCCTATAATACTTTGTATTGATGTTACTCCTATAAAAACAGTTGTAACAAGACCTAATGTCCATTTAGCGACACTTAGCAGTCCTTTTGAAAAACCGTTAACTGACAAATTAGGATTAATAGACTCAACTATTGAAGAAGCCATACTGAAACTAATAAACGGAATCAGTATATAATTAATTACAAATGTTATTGCCTCGCACAAAAGAAGAACCAAAACATAATATGATACTCCGCTTGAAGCATTTCCGCAGGTTGCCACTATACTTGAAAAAATGGGCACATAGGATGCAATAAACAGCGACAGATTTGATATCGTACTGCTTACTGTTTCAACACAATCACTTATGGTTTCAAATAAAATAGCTGTGCATGAAAGCACACTTATTATTGTTAATATATTTAAAAGCTTTGAATTGCTGCTTATTACACCTACCGCAACTGAAGTAAACACAATTATAAGAAGCAAAGCACCAAGAAGTTTAAGCGGCTTTGATAAATACTCTTGAGATAAACCTAATATGTAATCGAACCAATCCTTTACTCCGATTTTTGATGCTGATTCGGGGTCTTCTATTGATATATCCTTGTCCCTTAAAAAATCATCGGCTTCACTTGGAATATCAGCATTGATTTCATGTTCAACTTCTTTTGTAATTTCACTTTGAACTGCCTCTGCATCATTTTGAACATCTTCTGCGTATACAGAAATCCCAAAAACAAAACAAAAAATAAAGCAGGACAATATAAAAACAATTATTTTTTTCATAATTCCTCAGTTTAATAATTCTTCAATCAAAAAAATAACAGCAGAGTATATCGGAAGTGATATAAGAAGTATAGTAATTTTACCGAAAAGCTCTACACCTGTGCACATAGCATTTTCACCTGAATCTCTGCAGCAGTCACATCCTAACTGCGTAATATAGCTTATTCCCACAGCTTTAAAAAGAATTTCAATATACTCGTCACTGATACTTGCTTTTGAAAAAAGTGTATCAATTGTGTCTGATATATCCGAAAAACTTATTACTACCATAAGAAGAATGTACCCGGCTACAAATATCCCGATAAGCATTGATATTTCTTTATTATCTTTTTCAAGCACCTTGCACATAACAGACGCTATTATGCAAAGAGCAACGACTGAAATAACGCTCATTAGTTTTCTCCGTTTTACAAAAGCTATAAATCAAATACATTTTTTATTGTATCAAAAAGCGATGCAATCTGATTAACAATAATTACAAGTACTATAATAAGACCTGCTAATGTAACCATCATAGCTTGCTCATCTCTCTCTGCCCTCTTTAAAAGCTGGTTTAATACAGCAACAATTATACCGACTGCCGCTATCTTAAAGACTAAATCAATTTCCATAACTTCTCCTGTCTGATATTTAAAATCTTCATATTCAACTTAAAACAATTGATAAAAAAGCACCGATTAAAACTCCAAAAGAATTATACATTCTGCATTTTGAGTTCTGTTCAGCCTGAAGCTTTGTAATTTTATTTTCAAACTGTTTTATATATCCATCAATCAATGACAATTGACCTTCTAAATATGTTACACCTAAATCATTAATGAATGATATAAATAAATGCTTGTCTTCATCTGTTAAGAATGTGTTTTTCTTACACTCATTGCATATGTCTTTCTTATAATCCGATGATAAAAATGCTGATGAAGAAACAAAAAAATTTTCAAGCTTTTTTTCATAAACCAGAGCCGAAAAAAGTTCCTCTATTGTAAGGCTCTGAGCTTCTATTATGATTTTAATATTTATAATAACTGAATTTATATGTTCTAAAATCTTTATTCGCTTTTTTAGCTTATTAGAGAAATAAACACCCGTCAATGATGATGAGAAAAACACAAGCATGATACCGATTATTTTCATTATTAAGCCTTTCTGATGGTAACAATTTTTCCTAAGCTTTCGTTTGTTCCAAGTACAACAATATAGTCAAACGCATTTCTTGAAAACAAATTTTTCATATATGGTTTTTTATAAGCATCATCAATATCATTGGAATGCATAGTAGCTATAATGTTTACCCCTGAATTAATTGCATAGTCAAGAGCTTCTAAATCATCTTTTGTTCCTATTTCATCACATATGATTAATTGAGGTGACATAATCTTAACCGCCGATAAAATTCCATAATACTTGCTGTATGAATCAAACACATCAGTAAAATTTCCTATATCATTTTGTGAAGCAGCTTTGAAAGAAGCAGATATCTCATTCTTATCATCTATAAGTGATATTCTTTTTTCGTTTCCTATTTGTCTGCATAAATCTCTAAGCAATGTGGTTTTTCCGCTTGACGGAGGACCTAAAATCAAAACATTTTTCAATTCGTCATTGAGATGCAGCTTGTCTATTAATTCATTTGAACTTCCTATTGCTTCCCTTGCTATTCTTATACTGACAGAAGATATATTTTTTAAAGTTTCGTTTTTTCCGTACTCATCTAAAACCGCCGTTCCGCAAAAACCTACTCTGTTTCCTCCCTCGGTTATAATATATCCCTGAGAAATTTCCCTCTTGAAACTGTAAATTGTATTTCTTAAAGCAGTTTTATAAGTATAATCAATATCTTCAGCGGTTATCAAAACTGCATTACAGCTATTATCTGACATTTTTCCTTTTCCAGTTATATAGAATTCGTTTGCTAAAACAGATACAGTTAAATATCTGCCGTTTCTAAGCCGAATTTCATTTATTTTTGCCTTATCTTCATCAGACATCTGATAAAATAAATGCGAAATTTTCGGGTTTAACAACTTAATTGCCATATTCAATTTACTTTTAGCAGACTGCATATTAAACATCCTTTCTTTTTATTTAAAAATATCTGTAATAAATTCTATGTGACAAGCTGTCATTTTAGTACAAAAAAATAAAACAGACTGAGAAGAAATCTCAATCTGTCTTTTTATAAGTTAAATATTTAAAGCTTATGCTTGCTTTTCAAGCTCTTTTTTAATACTCATAAGAATAGCACATTCAAGACGCTTCCTTTGAATTTTGCAGGAAAGCTTATGAGCCTTTAGAATATCACCTTCATAAAGGTAATTATTTGCATTGCATCCTCCGCTGCAATAAAATTTCGCCCAGCAGTCCCTGCAGTCATCTTTAGCATAAATATGAGTCTTGGCAAATTTATTTTTTATATCCATATCAAAGGTTTTATCATGCAAATTACCCATTTTAAACTCTTCAATTCAAACGAATTGGTGGCATGGGTATATATCACCGTCAGGAGTTACAGCTACATATTCATTTCCGCTTCCGCACCCTCTGAGCCTTTTTATTGCACAAGGACCTTGATTCAAATCAAGCATGAAATGAAAAAAGTTACAAAAACCTCCGTTTTCTTTTATCTCAGAAAGCTTATCGACTAAAATATCATATTCTTCGTTTATTTTGTCCAAATCCGCATCGGTAATAACATATGGCTCAGATTCATCACCCATAACAGGTTCAACGGACACCTGATCAAATCCTAAATCATACAGGTGCAAAACATCGTTTGAAAAGTCAAGATTATATTTTGTATAAGTACCTCTTACATAATAATCCTTGTCCCTGTCACGCTTTGAAACTAAAGTTTTAAACTTATCAACAATGGTATCATAGCTACCGCTTCCGTCTACACGAACTCTCATTCTGTCGTTGACTTCTTTTCTTCCGTCAATAGATAAAACTACATTTGACATCTCTTTATTAATAAAATCGATTTTGTCATCAGTCAAAAGAAGTCCGTTTGTGGTTATTGTAAATCTGAATGTTTTGCCAAATTCTTTTTCTTTGCTTCTTGCATATTTAACTATCTCTTTTACCACATCAAAATTCATAAGCGGTTCCCCGCCGAAAAAATCAAGCTCTAAATTCTTTCTGTTCCCCGATTTTTCAAGAAGAAAATCAATAGCAGCCTTACCGGTTGCTAAGTCCATAAGCTTTCTTCCCTCACCGAAATCACCGGTTGAGGCAAAACAATACTTACACCTCAAATTGCAGTCATGTGCAATATGCAGGCACATAGCTTTTACAGGTGACGCAACGGCATAATCGGCAAACTTTTCATAATCGTCTTCGCTGAAAAGAATGCCTTCTTTGTAAAGCTCAATAATTTCATTAAAGCACTCTTCAATTTCTTGTGGTGAAAACTTATTTTTCAGCAAATCCATAACATTTTCTTTGCATTTATCATCAAGCGGAAGAGATATGTTTTGAAGTATTTCATATGTAATATCGTCAACGACATGAACCCCTCCGGTGTGAACATCTAAAACAATATTAAATCCTTTTAGCTTAAAGCAATGTATCATTTTAATTTCCTCCATGCAAAAATTAAAGGGACAAATGCTGTCCCTCTAAACAATCAATATTTAAAATACCAAGTTAAAACTGCTATGCGTCTTTTTCGCATTTCTGGTTAGCAACAGTGCATGAAGTCTTACATGCAGACTGGCATGAAGCCTGACAGTTACCGCATCCGCCTTTAGCAGCTGTTTTCTTTAAATTTGTTTTATTAATAGTCTTGATATGTTTCATTATATTTCCTCCAAGTGTTTTTTTATAGTATATCATAATAAAAAAAATCTGTCAATATCTTTTGAATTTTGAATTAGCACCGACTATTCCTCCGATTGCTCCGCACACAAGTGTAAGGATAAGTTTCGTTGTCGCACTGAAAGATAAAACTGTGTCAGCAAATATTGCACCAAAGACCACCACAGTACAAAACATTATAAAACCGCATAAAGCTCCCCTGAAAATCCCTCTGTTGTGCTTGTGTTTTGAACATATGTATCCGCCGAAATATGTACCGACACCGAGGGCAACTGTAGAAAGCAGTTTTATTACCTTTTCCGGTGCATCAATCTTCGTAAGGATAAAAGAGAAGAACAGTAAAACAAGTGCGGTTATAAGAAATCCTGCTAATATTGCAATTAAAACAAAAAATATATCTTTTTTAACAGACGCTGAGGAACGCCTTCTTGTATGTGCAAACAAAAAATCCCTCCTAAAGCTTTATAATAAACTTTATTCAGGATTTCTATAAAATATTACTTTTTATTGATCATCGTGAACAGTCAGATTCTGTGCAATAGCCCATTTTTTAACTCTGATTTTACTTCTGTCCCCGCCTGTTTCAACAACAACTGTATCTTCTTTAATAGAGAATACTATACCTACAACTCCGCCGGCTGTAACAACTTCGTCACCGACCTGCAGGTTTTTTCTCATCTGTGCATCCTGCTTATCCTTTTTCTTCTGCGGTCTTATAAGTAAAAAATAAAACACAACAATTATAAGAATTAATGGTACAAGACTTACTAAAGACATAGCTGAATTTGCATTTCCATCTGCTAAAGTATTAATAAATATATCCATTTATCTGTCCTCCTAAAAAAATTACCTTTTTATTATATCAGCATTTTCATATAAAGACAAGTCTTTTCACAAAATTTTCATTATGCAATTTTAATTATTTCTTATTCCTCGGCTAATTCTTTTGCAATATAAGTGTATTCTGACTTTATTCTGTCAGAAAACTTTTTTTCCGCTTTAAATAAGTTCTTATAATTATAAATTGCAATCCCGCCGTAATTTGAAAGCTTTTTTGCATCCTTTATCTGATTTGCTATTATTCCTTCGTTGTTTAAAAATTCATCTTCGGTTACTACTTTATATTCTGCCAAGCCTATTACAAGCTTAACATTTTTATTGGTTTTTATCGAGTTCCATCTCTCTATCGTTTCTTTATAAGGACTTGTACTTGAATATCCATAATAGACCTGCGGTGCTATATAATCAATATATCCTGACTTGCTGCACCATGTTTTCACATCTGCAAACTGAAGCTGGTAGTCATTTTCAATGTTACCCTGAGGTGAGATGCCGAACTTAATGTTTTTATCAACTTTTTTAACTGAATCGTACACAAGCTTAACCATTTTGTTTATATTGTCGATACGCCATTCAGATAAATTATCGGTTCCTGATTTTTCAAATGCTTCATGGTCAAAACTCTTTTCAGTAGTAGGGTAAAAATAATCGTCGAAATGTATACCGTCAATATCGTAATTTTCGGCAATTTCTGATGCACCATCCGCTACTAAATTTCTGACTTCGTCATAAGCAGGATTTAACCACAGATGCTCGTCATTTTTTACACTTACAATATATTTACCTTTTTTATTTTTGTCTTTATACCACTTTTTAATTGTATAATTATCTGCAGTTGAATTAATTGTTTCGCTTGTACCGCATCTGAACGGGTTTATCCATGCATGTACAGATAAATTCAGCTTATGTGCCTTAGATATAATTATTTTAAGCGGGTCATATGTATTATCACCTAAATAAGCTGTTTTAGGAAACAGCTCAGACTTGTAAAATGCATCTTCAAAAGCCCGTACATGAATATAGACGGTATTAAACCCTGCTTTGCTTACCTCGTCAAGAGCTAAACCTATAGAAGCTTTAAATTCCTGCTTTGTATTACCGGAAATAAATTCTGCTAAATCAATATAAGAGAACCAAATAGCCTTTTGTTCATCATAATTAAGCGGTTCATATGCTTTATTTGATTGCTTATTTATGTTGCCTGTTTCTTTTTCTTCAGGTTTATTGTTGTCTTTTTCTTTTTCAAAGCCGTTTGACGCAATACCCTCATTTCTGATTTCAAATTTTTCCGAACCGTGAGCAGTTTGACAGGAACAAAGTAACAATGTTAAGGTCAACAGTAATGATAAAGTTTTTGTAATTCTTTTGTGTTTCAATGTTTGTCCTCCTTTTTTTACTTAATAAAAGTATATTAAAAATCAGAACAAATATGATAAGAAAAAAATTTTATCCATATAAAATACAAAAATATTGTCAGCACACATCTTATGTGCTGACAATATTCAAAAACTAAATTACCAATTTTTCTTTTCCGTACTGCTGTCATGGTTATTTTTACGTTCTTCTACCATGTTGACAAACCATTCAACCATTTGAGGGTCATAGTGTGAAAAAAATGAGCTTTCATTTTTATCTAATTTTGATATTTCTGCCATGTCCTCATCACTAAGCTTAAAATCAAACACATTAAAGTTTTCTACCATGCGTTCATAATGAATAGATTTAGGTATTACAACCACGCCTCGCTGAATATGCCAGCGAAGCATAACCTGTGCTGTTGTCTTATTGTATTTTTCACCTATTTCTCTTAGAATCTTATTGTCGAAAAGACCTCCTCTGCCTTCGCCGAATGGTGCCCAAGCTTCAATCTGAACACCATATTTGTCCATATATTTTTTTGCAATAATTTGTTGATTAAAAGGATGAACCTCAACTTGATTGACCATAGGACGAATTTCAGCAAATGAAGCAATATCAACCATTCTGTCAGGGTAAAAATTTGAAATGCCTATAGCTTTGAGTCTTCCCTCTTTATATAAGTCCTCAAGTGCTCTCCATGCACCGTAATAATCGGCAAAAGGCTGATGAAGCAACATTAGGTCTAAATAATCGGTTTTGAGCTTTTTAAGAGATTCTTCTACAGATTTTTTACATGCATCATATCCGTAGTTCTCAATCCAAACTTTTGATGTTAAAAAAATTTCTTCTCTCGGTACGCCTGATTTTTTAATTGCTGAACCGACTTCTTCTTCATTAAAATATGACTGTGCTGTATCGATTGAACGATATCCTGCCTTTAAAGCGTCAAGAACGCATCTTTCACATTCATCTTTTGTAACCTGATAAACTCCATAGCCCAAAACAGGCATTTTTATGCCGTTTGATAATGTTATATACTCCATAATTTATCCTCCCTTTTTTTAACCTATAAGCTTATTGTCTTTTAAATATTTTGTAATAGAATTTGTATCCGAGGCGTTTGCAAACAGACCATCGTGAACTGTTCCGCTGCCTGCACATTTACGGACGAATTCCATTGATGTATTAAACTGCTCTTTATCCATAGAAGCCGACTGTGCAAACGGATAAATTTCAACACCCGTTAGGTCATAGCTTTCTAAAAATGAACCTATAATCATTGGAGCTGTATGCCACCAGATTGGGTAACCGATTAATATGCGGTCATATTGTTTAATTGAAGCAATAGGGTCTTTTATTTTAGGTCTGGCATTATCATCACGCTCTTTTAAAGCAACCTCAGTGCACTCTGTATAATCCTCAGGATAAGGATTCAAAGGCTGAATTTCATATAAATCTCCGCCTGTTTGTTCACTTATTGACTTTGCCATTTTCTCTGTGTTGCTGGACCATGAGAAATATGCTACAAGGGTTTTAATCTCCTTTACCGATTCATCTGATGAATTTTCTTCTGTTGTTTGTGATTTACTGTCTGTTTCCTCATTGTTAGTTGAACTTTGAGAAGATGTAATACTTTCAGAGGAAGTGTTTGATTTATCTTCATCTCCTGTATTATTGCAG
>ENA-ORLW01001358-ORLW01001358.1-human-gut-metagenome-genome-assembly--contig:-NODE-1358-length-27485-cov-3.800642_pt1 | contig 27485 bp, 21 predicted proteins | sample MGYA00243017_ERZ508829 | MGnify/ENA primary metagenome ERZ508829 (study PRJEB26277, sample SAMN04329776) | human gut metagenome | biome: human-associated habitat | host: Homo sapiens | place: USA...
GGCTTTTATTGGAAGGCAATATTTTATGCTCTTGGTGCAATTATTATTTGTGAAATTATAATTTATATCTTTACACATCTTGATTTTTCAAAAAAATATTAAAAAATCGCGATTTATTATTGAAAAAAGATTACAATAAGAATATAATATAAAAGTCAAAATTTATATAAAATATGGTTTAACCATATCGAAAGGATGTATTATTATGGGTAGAGCTCATGAAGTTCGTGCAGCATCAATGGCAAAGACTGCATTAATGAAATCAAAAAAATATTCAAAATGGGGAAAAGAAATCCTTGAAGCAGCTAAGGCTGGTGTTCCTGATCCTGAGATGAATCAAGTTTTAAAGAAAACAATTGAACGTGCTAAGAAGGACCAATGTCCTGCGGATGTTATTAAACGTGCAATTGAAAAGGCTAAGGGTATTAACTCTGGTGCAATGAAGGAAACTACTTACGAAGGTATGGGAAATGGTAATGTTGCTGTTATCGTTGAATGTTTAACTGATAACGTTAACCGTACTGTTTCTGCTGTTCGTGCCGCATTTACTAAGACTGGTGGTAACTTTGGTGCTTCTGCAAGTTTTATGTTTAATCGTCAAGCAAAGTTTGTTTTTAACGGCTTAGGTGAGGATGCAGCTATGGAAGCTTTAATGGAAGCTGGCTGTGATTTCCAAGATATGTCTACTGATGAGGACGGATATGTGACAATTGTTGCAGCTCCTGAAAACTTCACTGCAATTCGTGATGCATTATTAAATGCTAAAGCTGATCTTGAATTTGATACTGATGAAGTTAATTTATTCCCTACAACTTTGGTAGATTTAGATGATGAAACTAAGGGTAAGTTCAATCATATGCTTGAAATGTTAGCAGAGTGTGAGGATGTTCAAGCTGTTCATCACAATGCTAATATCGAAGAAGAGATTGAAGATGAGGAATAATTAAGGTGCAATTTGCACCTTTCTTTTTTAAACTATGAAAACGATAATTGAAAGTGAACAATTTAATCGTACGCTTAAACGTATTGCGCATGAAATCATTGAAAGAAATGATGATTTAACCCAAATTGTCTTAGTAGGTATTTTAAATAAGGGACTTCCTATTGCCATGGAATTTAAAAAAATTATAAAGGATCTTGAAGATGTTGATATCCCTGTAGAATCGATGGATATAAAAAAACATCGTGATGATGAAAAAAAAGATCCATCATTAATCTTAAACTTTGATACTGATGTTACAGGAAAAACGGTAATATTAGTTGATGATGTGTTATATACCGGTCGTTCTGTAAGAGCTGCAATGGATGCGATAATGGATTTTGGTCGTCCATCAAAAATAGAATTAGCTATTGTTGTTGATAGAGGACATCGAGAGTTACCAATAAGAGCTGATTTTGTGGGTAAGAATATTCCTACCTCAATTAATGAAAAGGTTTTTGTTGATTTTGAAAATAAAACAGTAAGGATTGAAGAAGCATAATTGCTTCTTTTTTTGCTTAAAAAATAAAGTTTTAAAATCCATAACTTAAAAAAATAAACTAAAGTATCTTAAAAATGATGAAAAAATAGTTTAATTTTAAGTTGTAGAATTGAAATTGACAAATAAAACTTTAAAGAATAAACTATTAACAAGTAAAGTTTTTTCTTTACATTGGAGGTATTTAAAAATGAAGGGTTATACAAAAGAAGCGATTAAAAAAATTTGCGAAGAGGAGAATATTAAATATATTCGTATGCAATTTTCTGACATGGAGGGAATGCTTAAAAATGTTGAGATTCCCGTTCATAGATTAGATGATGCGTTAAATAATGAAATTATGTTTGATGGTTCATCTGTTGAAGGCTTTGTTAGAACAGAAGAGGCTGATATGTTTCTTGTACCAGACCTTGATACTTTCTTAGTTTCAAGCTGGGAGGATACATCATATGGTAAGGTTGCTAGATTTATTTGTGATGTATATCAGGTGTCTCATACTGATCCAAGTGGCAAGGAGCCATTTCCAGGAGACCCAAGAGGTATCTTAAAAAAGAATCTTGAAATTATGCATAAGAAGGGATTTTCTAAATTCAATGTTGGAGTTGAGCCTGAGTTCTTCTTATTTAAAATGGAAAACGGTCGACCTACTTTAAACTTTAATGATAATGGTGGATATTTTGATGTATCACCTATTGACTGTGCTGAGGATTGTCGAAGAGATATCGTACTTGAGCTTCAAAAGATTGGCTTTGTAGTTGAGGCTGCTCACCACGAGGTTTCAAATGGTCAACATGAAATTGATTTTAAGTTTGATAATGCCTTAGAGGCTTGTGATAATGTTCAAACATTTAAGCTTGTTGTAAAGAATGTAGCTAAGCGTCATGGTCTTCACGCAACCTTTATGCCAAAGCCAATTTTTGGAATTAACGGTTCTGGTATGCACTGCAATACATCCTTATGTGATCATGATGGTAAGAATGTTTTCTATGATAAGGACGCTCCTAATGGTCTTTCTCTTACTTGTCGTAAATGGATTAATGGTATTTTAACCCATGCTCGTGGATTTGCTTTAGTAACTAACCCTATTGTTAACTCATATAAAAGAATTGTACCAGGCTACGAAGCTCCTTGCTACATTGCTTGGTCAGACTCAAATCGTTCAACAATGATTCGTATTCCTGCAGCTCGTGGTGGAAGAACTCGTGCTGAGGTAAGAAGTGTTGACGTTGCTGCTAACCCATACCTTGCATGTGCAGCCTTACTTGCGGCTGGTCTTGATGGTATTGATGGTAATTGTGAGGCATTTGAACCAGTTCATACAAATTTATTTAAGCGTTCTCAGGCTGAAAGAGATGCCTTAGGAATTAAGGCTTTACCTGCAAGCCTATATGAGGCAATTGAATGCTATAAGGCTGATAGTGTTATTAATTCAGCTATGGGACCTCATATTAGTGAAAAGCTAATTGAAGCTAAAACACTTGAGTGGGATGAATATCGTACCCATGTATCAGAGTGGGAAATTAATCGCTATCTTACTAAATACTAGAATTTAATAAAATTGCTATAAGGCTTCGGTTTTATAGCTTTTTTGTTTTATATAGCGATTGACAAAAAAGAAAATATAACGAAAACAGTTGGCTTTATATAACTAACTAGGAAGTATGAAAAAATGATAAAAATAATTTGATAAAGCTAATTATTTTTATTATTGGAATTGTAATAGAAGTGGCTATTTTTATATATGGGCTTATAAAGCAAAGGCCTGATGAATGGCATAATACTAATTTTATTTTCTTTACTAATATTTATATTATTTATTTTATCATATCAGACGATATAATGCAATAATTTTCCGAAATATTCATCAGTAATTAAAATAGTTCAATGCATAATATATTTTTACTCATATATTCAAAGACAAGAACATATCATTATACAAAACGGACAAGGATTACATCCGATAACAAAAAGCGAGGAGAAAAAATATGAATAAAACTTATCAGACGCTTCTTATTTTTGCAATATGTTTAATGATAATTCCGTCATTTATTCTGCTCAACAAAGGTGTTTCCAAACTATTTAAAAGCAGTCAGAAAGAAACATTGATTTCTTCTGATATGCAGGAAGTATCAATACTTAATTCCGAAACAAAAGATGTTGCTGTAATGAATATAAAAGATTATCTTATTTGGAATGTAATGGCACAGATGCCCGGAACATTTGAAAAAGAAGCTCTGAAAGCTCAGGCTGTACTTTCACATACATACATATTGAATCGTTATTTAACTGAAAAAGAAAATCCGACAGATTCGCTTCTCGGTGCAATAATAAGTACCGATGATACGGTTTATCCGAAAACATTTACAACAGACGAAGCTAAAGCATATTACGGAGAAAAATATGAAACTGCTTTAAAAAATGTTTCATCTGCGGTTGATGAAGTTATAAATGATATATGCATTTACGAAAATCAGCCTATTATTGTTGCATATCATACTATTTCCAGCGGAAAAACCGAAAGTTCAAAAGATATCTGGAATGAAGACGTTCCCTATCTTGTATCTGTAGACAGTGTATATGATAAAAAAGCTGAAGGATTTTCAAAAACAACCACTGTATCAGCTGATGATTTTAAAAAAAATGCAGAAGAAACATTTGCAGTTGAATTATCAGGCAGCAGTGAGGACTGGATAAAAATCATAAAACAAACAAATAACGGAACACCTTTAACAATCTCATTAGGCGGCAAAGAAATCAATGCGTCCGAGCTTTGTACTGCACTTGACCTTCCGTCACAGCATTTTAATATTGAAATAAAAGACAAAAATATAATATTTAAAACAGAAGGACTCGGTCATTTGGTTGGTATGAGTCAATATGGTGCAAACTCACTTGCCAAAGAAGGAAAACATTATAAAGAAATTCTTGCATATTATTTTCCTAATACAGAACTTTTTTCTTTAAATCAAAAAAGCTGAACGTATAATTTTTAAACAATTCAGCGTATATTTGCATATATTTTTCAATCAATACTTTCTTTCGCTTCCGCTTTTAACATATATAAATCAATCGGCGAATAAGTTCCTTTAAAATAATCTGTATTGGGAGCATTAACCTCATTAATATCTATACTCTTTTCATAGGGTATTCGTAATGTAAAGCTTGTTCCGCTGGTATCTGTTTTAAATGTAATTCCCCCACCGAACTTATCTGCAAATTTCTTTACCAATGAAAGACCCAATGATTCCCGTGTATCCGTTTTATTAACATTTGAAAACGGCTCGAAAATTTTATATGCCTTTTCATTTGAAATTCCAATACCATTATCTGTGACTATCAGCTCAGCATATGATCCTGACTTCTTAAACTCTACTAAAATCTGTTTCTTCTCTGATATATTGTATTTTATCCCATTTGAAATAAGATTCATTACTGCTATTAAAAATCTCGAATAATCTATATTCAAATAAATATCTTCTTCGATTTTATAGCTGAATTTCACTCCGATTTTTCTTGCAGAATGTTCTGTGAAATGCATAAGGTCAGTTATAAATTCCGAAGCATTTGCTATCATTATATTAAAATCATCAGCTGCATAAATAAATGCTTCTTCAAAATTTATGCATGACGATAAAGTGCTGTACAAAATCTTATTAATGTCAGCATTTTTATCAATCAAATCATATTCTTCAAGATCCTCTAACCTTTGATTAATAAGACCTGTATTGAATACAACTTCACTTGCAGTATTTCTAAGCATTCTGAAAAATTTTTTAAGTACGGATGCAAACGGCGAATGAATATGCTTTTGTATTCCACTGAAAAAACTGTAAACAGTCATCACATATCCCTCGACATTTCTGGTGTCTGAACTTTCAAAAACCGGAAGCACATTAACTGAACATAACAACTGTTCTGTTTCATAAATTATTACCTTTTCTGAAGTTATCGGAAATTTTACAGAAAGTCCGCTTATGCTTCTTTCAAATTCAAAAACAGAACCGTCATCTTTAGATAAATCATAAAAATCTTCCATATTAAGTTTTTGAGGCATGCTTTTTTCATTTGACCAAAGCACGTTTAAATCTTCATCGGCAATTATTATTCTTTCAGATGAAGAAGAAAACAAATCGATCAAAATTATAAGTTTCTCATTTTCCATAAATTTTCCTCATATGTTTATCCAAAAATAATTATATTTTTTTTGTCAAAATAAAATAAACCATGTTACATTATATCATATATGCTCGAAAAAAGCTATAGAGAAACGAAAAAAGTCGCTTTATGCATTATTATGTCAAAATTAGTTGAAAAGTGCCTATTTATGTTATATTGCCACCTATCACCAATTGAAAAAACAACAGAAAATTTATACATTTTGTATAAATTTCCTGTTTTATTACAGTGTTCGGTTTTTGTAGTTTTTTTGCATAAAATTATCTTCAATACAGCTTAAAAAATCTGCTCCATATTACTATCAAAAATTTATAATTCATGCTTTTTTACATCAAACTCTGATTAAGTAATTATGCCCATGCCTAAAACTTGCTTATATTCTTTTGAAGTTTTAAATCTTTCATTTTACCTCCTATCTTTTTTATATAGTCATTTTCAAGCCGGGAAATCACAGCAACGACGATGACAATATCATGTCATCAGATTATATAAAATTTTTTTCGGGTATTTTATCCTTTATAAGAAATTCGGATATTTTAACAAACATACCGCAGAACGGCAGAAATATCACAGTGCAGACAACATTGAAAAAAGTATGGAACATGGCTATCTGCGTTGCTGCGGAACTGAACCATTTGCCGAATGTCATATCCATAAAATCAGATCTGAGCATAAGCAAAATAAAAAATATTACCGAACCGAAAACGTTAAACAACAAATGTATAAGACTTGCCCGCTTTGCGTTTGTTCCCGCCGTTATGGAAGACATAAGCGCAGTAACACACGAACCTATATTTGTTCCGAGTATTATGTACAGCACTTCATTTCCGCCGGTTCCGACAGTTAAACCCGCTACAGACATTGCGATAATTATTGAAGTAGTCGCGGAGCTTGACTGCACCAATGCCGTAAGAAAAATTCCTATTATAAAGAGTAAAAACGGGTTTCTCACATTTGCAAACAATGCCTGTATTGCTTCGCTGTTGACCTTCATTGCGTCCGACATAATGGAAAGACCTATAAATACAAGTCCAAGCCCCGATATGATCAAGCCTGTTTTTTTTAGATTTTCGTTTTTACACAGCATATTTATTATTATTCCAACAAATACGCAAGCCTGAATATAGGTCGTTATCGGGAATGCGCTTAATGCGGCTATTTGTGCTGTAATTGTCGTTCCTATGTTTGCACCCATTATCATTGCCGCAGCTTGATAGAGATTTACTATGCCGACATTTACGAAGCTGACTATAAGCACAGTAGTAACACCGGAGCTTTGAATAAGCGCTGTTGTAGCAGTACCTATCGCAACGTTAGTCAGCCTTTTGTCTACAGTCTTGCTGAAAATGCTTTTTATTTTTCCTGTAGCAAGCTGTTCGATATTTGATGTAAGAAGATGAACTCCAACCAGAAATACTCCTGTTCCCGATAACAGCTTAACCAAAAACATTATAAATTCGTTATAATTCATTTTATAAATTCCTCCCTGCAACATTATACGAAAACATATTAAAAAATTGCAGCAAAATATAAAGCGTATCCCGTCAGCATTGCCACGCCGTGCCGGTGTTTAAGCTTTTTGTCCTTGATGCTGAACAAAATCAGAAGCAAAGAAGCAGCAGCAGATACCAAACTGTCGAAACGGAAACCTTCTGCGAAAGCAACGGGATTTATCAAAGCGGATACACCTACCACAAATAAAATATTAAAAATGTTACTGCCTACGATATTGCCGATTGCAATATCCGACTTGCCCTTTCGTGCAGCGGTAACAGATGTTACAAGTTCGGGAAGAGATGTGCCAAGAGCTACTATTGTTAAGCCGATAAATCGTTCGCTCATTCCGAGTTTTTCTGCAGTTCCGCAGGCAGCGTCCACTGCCATACTGCTTCCCGCAACCGTCATTGCCAGTCCGAAAATGCACAGCAGAATTATTTGCCAAAGCTTCCTGCTATGACAATTTTTATTTTTTTCCTCACAATCGTCATTCTTCTTTTTTGCCGATATAAACAAATAAGAAATGTACATGCCGAAAAGAACTATCTGAACAACACCGTCTGCAAAACTGATATTTCCGTCAAGGCCCTGTACTATCAGCAATATGCTTATTCCGACAAGAAACGGCAGTTCATATTTTATTGTGCTTTTATCAACTGAAAGCGAAGTAATTAACGCCGAAATTCCGAGAATTATAAGAATATTAAGTATGTTGCTGCCCACCACATTTCCTATGGTAATACCCGCATTGCCCTTAATTGCGGCAGAAATGCTAACCGCAGCTTCGGGCATACTTGTGCCCATCGCGACCACGGTAAGACCTATTATAAGCGGTGGTATACCAAGCTTTGCCGCAAGTTCTGAAGCCCCGCTTACAAACCAATCCGCACCCTTTACAAGCAGAGCCGTACCTGCCGCAAAAATAAGTGCCAATGCCCAAAATTCCATATAAATGACCTCCTTAACAACCTCGGCAAAGCATAAAAATAGAGACTCTGCCGCTAATAAATAACAGCAAAGTCTCGCAATTTCATTACAAAGCCGGATCTCAGAGATCGTACTGACGGCAAAGTAAACATGGAATTCTTCCATGTAAGCTACTCCCTTTGTACTTAACAGTTTACTTTACTTTGATAATTTTGTCAATATTAAATTTAAAATTAACAATCAACAATCGTATGATTTGTGTAGTAGTACAAATCTTCATTTTAAAATGTTAATTTTCTGCGAAATATCGAAAAAACGGAACTAAAAGTCCTTACTTATACATACTTGAAATACTTGCAAACAAAAACAATATAAGCTTTAATCGGCTGGTTGTTCAATGCTGTGAATATGCTTCAGAAAATTTGGGTAATAATAATACAAAGAACAAATAACTTATTAGATTTCAAAAATAATTTTAAATATCATCAGGTAAAATTTAATATATAAATGAGTAATTTTTTTCTAAAACACTTGCAATATAGCTTGGAATGGTGTAAAATAGATTTAGAAAATTTTTAGGAGGTATATTAATTATGGCAGTAAAAGTCGCAATTAATGGTTTCGGCCGTATCGGTCGTTTAGCATTCAGACAAATGTTTGGTGCAGAGGGTTATGAAGTTGTTGCTATCAACGATTTGACAGACCCAAAAATGCTTGCTGATCTTCTCAAGTATGACACAGCTCAAGGTGGATACTGCGGTAGAATCGGTGAAAATCTTCACACTGTTGAAGCAGGCGAAGATTCAATCACTGTTGACGGCAAGAAAATTACAATTTACAAAAAAGCTAACGCAGCTGAGCTTCCATGGGGAGAGCTGGGCGTAGATGTTGTTCTTGAATGTACAGGTTTCTATTGTTCAAAGGATAAGAGCCAGGCTCACATCGACGCAGGTGCTAAGAAGGTTGTTATTTCAGCTCCTGCCGGAAGTGACTTAAAAACAATCGTATTCTCAGTTAACGAAGATACACTAACAAAGGACGACACAATTATTTCTGCTGCTTCATGCACAACTAACTGTCTTGCTCCTATGGCTGATACACTTAATAAGTACGCTGAAATCCAAAGCGGTATCATGTCAACAATTCACGCATACACAGGCGATCAGATGATTCTTGACGGTCCTCACAGAAAGGGTGACCTAAGAAGAGCAAGAGCAGGTGCTGCTAACATTGTTCCTAACTCAACAGGTGCTGCTAAGGCTATCGGTCTTGTTATTCCTGAGCTTAACGGCAAGCTAATCGGTTCTGCACAGAGAGTTCCGGTTCCAACAGGTTCAACAACAATCCTAACAGCTGTTGTTAAGGGTGATGATGTTACTGTTGAAGGAATCAACGCTGCTATGAAAGCTGCTGCTTCAGAATCATACGGTTACAACGAGGATCCAATCGTTTCTTCAGACGTTATCGGTATGAAGTACGGTTCACTGTTCGATGCAACTCAAACAATGGTTGCTCCAATCGGTGACGGTTTATATGAAGTTCAGGTTGTTTCATGGTATGACAACGAGAACTCATACACAAGCCAGATGGTTAGAACAATCAAGTACTTCGCTGAACTTGACTAATTAATTGTCAGACTGTATAAAATTAAGAGCTTATCCTTTTGGATAGGCTCTTTTTTAATCATAATATTTTGTAACTTAAATCTAATTTATTATTTGATATATAAAAGAGCATTTAGAATAATTCTAAATGCTCTTTAACTTTTGTAAATTTATTTGCGGCTGCTATTTTACTTTACCTTTACTTTTCTGATTTGTTTATTCCACTTACTATATACCTTAACAACCTTATTGTTTGCATCTTTGTATGTAGCATAAGCCCTTACTCTTACAAAGTAAGTCTTTTTACTCTTAATATTCTTATTCTTTACCGTAAGTTTTGTTTTCTTTAAATCTTTCTTGAAGATTACTTTCTTGAAGTTTTTCTTAGCTGAAACCTGTACTTCATAGCCTACAGCCTTTTTAACCTTTTTCCAAGAAACATTAATCTTTTTCTTAGCCTTGCTCTTAGCCTTTAAACTTGTTAGCTTTGCCTTTTTCATTGCCTTTGAAGCTGATTTCTTTTCAGCCGCTACAACACTTGCATTTCTTGTTGCACTAGTTTTAGGTACAGGCTTAGCTGTTGTTGGACTTGTTGTTGGGTCTGTTTTCTTTGTAGGATCTTTTTTGTCATTTGTCGGGTCAGTTGATTTTACAGTCAACTCCATAGTTGCTTTATTAATTGCTCCTACAGCTGCATTAACTTCTTCTTGTGTTGCATTTTCATTTTCTAAAAGTGCCTTTGCGTCAGCTATAGCTTTTGCCAAAGAATTAACTGAAGCGTCTGTATATTTATCAGTTTCAATTGCTTCTGCTTTTTTAATTGCTTTTTCAAGTGCCACAAAATCTGTTAAATACTCTATCTTCTCAGGCAGAATTCCTATAGCTAATAGATTTTTCTCTGTTTCTGATCCTTTATATGTCTTAAAAGTGATTTGATCCATAAAATTGTTATTTACACCACTTTCATTTGTCGGAAATGGTGTATTTGCACCTGTTATAATTTTACCGAATGTCTTTGACTTAATTACAACTTCTGCAACATTATTACATCCGCTAAACATTTCTTCTGCAAAAGTTGAGCCGTCTTCCATAATTACTTTTTCAATGTTATCGCAACGCAGGAACATCTTGTTTGCTCTTGACATGTTGCCCTCACCGTTTTTACCATAAGTAAGTCCTTTAGGTATGGTTACTTCTGTAAGATTGTCACAGTCAACAAATACTGTTCCGCCGACTGACATATCCCCAGGAATCTTCACTGAAGTAATATTTGTATAACCAAATGCCTCCTGACCTAAATACTTCATTGTTGAAGGCAAAACCAAACTGCCTGATATTTTAGTGTTCGAGAATGCAAAGGCTCCGATGCGTTCCATACCTTCAGCAAATTCTAAATCCTTATTTTCCAAAACGGTTTTATGAAATGCATTATCGCCTATTTTCTTTAAAGTTTTAGGGAAAGTTACTTTTTTAAGCTTAGGAAAAGTTGCAGGATTTGAAGACCAGTAATCCGGTCCGAAAGCTTCGTCGCATATAAATTTGATTTCAGAATCATCCATTAAAACAGTTTCGGCTTTTTCACCGAATTTTTGAAAGCCTGCTTTTATTGAAACCGCACCTTTACCCTTAAATGTAAGTGTTTTTGCAGCTTCATTCCATGAATAAGTACTTTGCAAACCGCATGGTCCCGAAGTTGCGGTTTCTTCCGGAACAGCTACAGGAGTACGGTTAGTAATCCCAGGGAATTTATCTTCACTTGTTATGTATTCAAAATCACTGTCAACTAAGGCAAGTCCGCCATTATTATATGATTTTCTTAAAGAAGTTTCTGTCGTACTTCCTTTATATACATGCCACCTTGTTCCGGATCCGGTTTCAGGATACATACCATAACTAGTACCGAAATCAGCCGGCAATTCTTTTGTGAAAATCCATATGTCTTTAATGTCCTTTAAACTGCTTGACAAACAGCTGTTTAAAGATTCCGTAGTATCAGGGAAATATATTTCTCTGAGATTTTCACAAGTATTAAAAGCACCGGATAAAGCTGTCTTGGTAAGACCGCTTTCAATCACAATCTTTTCAATATCAGCCGCATATGTTTTCCATCTGGTACCGTTTATTTTATTTGTTCCGGAAATTAAAAGAACACCATCCGAATTGATAAGCCATGTATTACCTGCACCGCACGAGCCGGTGACTTCCGTTGCTGCAGCCGACACTGACATTGACACGGTTAACGCCGTAACTGCCATTACTGCCGCAGCAGCAATTGATAAAACTTTTTTAAGTTTCATTTTGATTCCTCCTAAAATTATTCATTATTCATATATTAAGTACATAATCCGTTATGAGCAAAGACAGCTTTACTGGCTTTCTTAAAAACAAATAACAAGAATTAGTACTTTTTCACAAAATAATAATATCATAAACAAAACAAATTGTCAATTATATTAACAAATCTACATATTATTCCTTGATTGTCGAAATGTACAACGCTTATCTATAAAAATGCTGATAATCTTTTGAATTTTCCCAATGTCCTCCCCACTTAAATCCAAAACTCCTGAAAACCTTATAGCAATAATCATTTTCATCAATCTTATAATTAAAATTACGGGTTCTGTCTGCATAAGGTTCAGCTGACGCAGGCATAACTTTTCCATTTACAATATACGGATTATACAGTGGATTTATATCAACTGCCAATCCCAAAGAGTGAAGGGAAAGCTCATCAGAATCAGCGATATTTCTGTAACAAAAACATGAAGAATTATTATCTGCCATAGACTTTTCATCATCGGCATTATAATTATCAATAAGCCTTATTTTTTCAATCATATATCTGTTGTCATATAACTTTTTGAATATTTTACATAAGTCTTTTGCTATCATTCTGTTGCAGACAATCTCACCGACATTAGGTTCACAGTCAAAACCGAAATACAAAACATTCAGATAAAATAATTCTCCTCTGGTGATTTTACAACCATTTTTCTCAATAGTTTCATCATCAGGATATGACTTCCCTTTCATCATGCTCCATATTTTATCTGGAACAGGCTCATATGTGAAGCCATGAGAAACAGTTTGCTTTTCATTAACACCTAAAAGTCTGCTTCTTCTTACACGATTATAAATCTTATTAAAAGCAAATGATACAATAAGTGAAATTACAACTCCCTCAACTGCACCCACGACTATGTCGCTCGGATAGTGAACACAGAAATAAATCCTTGAAAAAGCGATTAAAAAAGCTGTAATCAAGCCTGCTGTACCAAGCTTTTTGTTATACTTCATCAATATAGCCGCCGCTGCAAAAGACGCTGACGAATGTCCTGACGGAAACGATGCACCTGACGGTTTTGATATAATCGTTATCAAAGCTTCGTCCGCTATAAAAGGTCTTGCTCTGTTGAAAATAATTTTAAGTACGAAATTATTTATAAGTGCCGTTATTCCTATTGATATTAAAAGTACAAAGCCTATTTTTCTTGTCCTCCTGAAAAACATAAGAATTAATCCAACGGCAATCCAAACCAAACCGCCATTTCCTATATAGCTGAAAAACGCAAAAAAATCGTTAAAGAATTCTGTTCTGATTGAAACCAGAAAATTCAAAATACTATTGTCAATATTAAGTATTGTTTCCATTTTTATCTCCATTCCATATCCAAAACTGTTTTTTTATTATCTCTTTATGTAAAACATTGATATTATTTATATAATATGCTGATAATAATTGTACCACAAAACATCGGCATTCACAAGTATTGATTAGAATAAATTAAAATGGTATAATATCACTGTTAACATAAGAAATATGAATACGGAGAAGTATAAATGTTTAAATTAGCAAAATATTTGAAAAAGTATAAAATTCAGAGTATTTTAGGTCCGCTTTTCAAAATGACTGAAGCTGCCTTTGAGCTTTTGGTTCCTATCGTAATGGCAAAAATCATTGACACGGGAATAAGAAACTCAGATAAAACTTACATTTATCAAATGGGAGCAGTTTTAATCCTGTTGGGGTTGTTAGGACTTATCAGCTCACTTACTGCCCAATATTTTGCAGCAAAGGCTTCAATGGGCTTTGGTACAGCACTGAGAACTTCACTTTTTTCACATATAAACAATTTTTCTCATAAAGAACTTGACAAAATCGGTGTCAGCACATTAATTACCAGAGTTACATCTGATATAAACCAGGCACAAACCGGTGTAAATATGATACTAAGGCTGTTTCTGCGTTCTCCTTTTATAGTTCTTGGTGCAATTGTAATGGCTTTAACTATCAATGTTAAGCTCACACTTATTTTTTTACTTTTTACTCCTGTAATTGCATTTGTAATATATCTTATTATGTCAAAAACCATACCTATTTATAAAAGCGTTCAGAAAAATCAAGATAATATTTCTACAATCACAAGGGAAAACCTGTCAGGCATACGGGTTATAAGAGCGTTTTCAAAAGAAAAGTATGAACAAAAACGCTTTGAAAAAACAAGCGACAGCCTTTTAAAAGAGCAACTGTTAGCCGGTCGGATTTCAGCAATTTTAAACCCTGCAACTTATGTTCTGGTAAATATCGCAACTATTCTGATAATCTGGTTCGGAGGTCGTTTTACTTTCAACGGCGATATAACTCAAGGTGAGGTAATTGCACTTGTAAACTATATGTCGCAAATTCTGCTTGCTCTTGTTGCGCTGGCAAATCTGATTGTCATTATCACTAAAGCTCAGGCATCTGCAATCAGAATTAATGACATTTTTAATATAAAGCCAAGCCTGACAGATGATAATGCGGAACTTTGCAGTGCTTCCTCCTCAATCGACAAAAACATTCCTAAAATAGAATATAAAAATGTCGGATATTCATATTATGAAACTGCTGAAAAATACGCTTTAAAGAATATAAGCTTCAAAGCTATGCGCGGTGAAAGGGTTGGCATTATCGGAGGTACAGGTTCGGGAAAATCAACGCTCATTAATCTTATGCCGAGATTTTTTGATGTCACTGAGGGTGAAATCCTGCTTGATGGAAATAATATAAAAAAATACACCTTTGAAGCTTTAAGAAAAAACATCTGCGTTGTTGCACAAAAATCAATGCTCTTTAAAGGAACTGTCAGAGATAACATTAGATGGGGCAAAAAAAATGCAACAGATGATGAAATATGGAAAGCTTTAGAAGACGCTCAGGCTTCTGAATTTGTAAAGGAAAAAGGACTTGATTTTAAAATTTCTCAGGGCGGAAAAAATCTTTCAGGCGGACAAAGACAAAGACTTTCTATTGCTCGTGCATTAGTTGCCGAGCCAAATGTGTTAATTTTAGACGACAGCTCAAGTGCACTTGATTTCGCAACGGATGCTAAGCTTCGTCATGCACTGAAACAAAACAATAACGGCCGCACAACATTCATTGTTTCACAGAGAGCAACTGCTATTAAAGACGCAGATTTCATAATAGTTCTTGATAACGGAGCAATCTCAGGTATCGGAACACACTCCGAACTTTTAGAATCATGTGAAACATACAAAGAAATTTGCAGTTCTCAGCTTCAGTAAACTACTGAAGAACTGCCGTCCAAAACTTTATCCTATACAAGAACGGTGATAAAAATGAAGTATAAAAATGAGAATTCTCAAAATACAAAAGAAATAATAAGAAAACTGTTTAAATATATATTGCCTTACAAATACTATTTGATTTCAGCACTTATTCTTTCTGTAATTACTGTAGCATTTACACTGCTTACACCAATTCTGCTGGGAAACGGAATTGACCTTATAATCTCAAAAGGCAATGTTGATTTTGCAGGTTTGAAAGCAATTATTTTAAAAATAATTGCTGCTGTCGCTATAACTGCGATATCACAATGGCTTATGAATTTATGCACAAACAGGCTCACCTTTTGCACTGTTCGTGATATAAGGCTTGACGCTTTTGAAAAACTTGAAAAAGTTCCGATAAGCTTTGTTGACAATTCATCTCAGGGTGATATGATAAGCAGAATTGTCACTGATATTGACCTCATTTCAGACGGGCTTCTTATGGGATTTACTCAGTTGTTTTCAGGAATAATAACTATTTTTGCCACTATAGGCTTTATGATTTCAATAAATATTAAAATAACGCTTATTGTTGTCCTAATCACTCCCCTTTCTTTTTTTGTTGCGTCATTTGTTGCTAAAAGAACATTCAGTATGTTCCAGGCACAGTCAATAAAAAGAGGTGAAATGACAAGCCATATCAATGAAATGATTACCGGTCAGAAAACAGTAAAAGCATATTCACATGAAGAAGAGTCTAAGGCAGAATTTGAAAAAATCAACAAAGAACTTGAAGCTGTCGGAGTTAAAGCACTGTTCTTTTCGTCAATAACCAATCCGTCAACAAGATTTATAAACGGATTAGTCTATTCGGGAGTCGGTATTTTCGGTGCAGTATCTGCTATCAGCGGTAATATAAGCGTTGGTCAGCTTTCAGCATTTTTAACTTATGCAAATCAGTATACAAAACCTTTTAATGAAATTTCAAGTGTTATTACCGAGCTTCAGTCAGCCTTTGCTTCTGCAAAGCGTGTATTTGAAATTATAGAGTCTGATGAAGAAGAAAACGACGACTGCCTGTATTCATTAAATGAGATTGACGGAACTTTAAGTCTTGATGATGTTTCATTCAGCTATACACCTGATAAGCCGTTGATAAAAGACTTAAATCTCGATGTCAAAAAAGGTCAGCGTATTGCAATCGTCGGTCCGACAGGCTGCGGAAAAACTACACTTATAAATCTGCTCATGAGATTTTATGATGTTACTGACGGAAATATAAAAATAAGCGGTAAAAATATAAAAGAAGTCAAGCGAAAAAGTCTAAGACAAAGCTTTGGCATGGTGCTTCAGGAAACTTGGCTTTCAAAAGGAACAATAAAAGAAAACATTGCATTCGGAAAGCCGGACGCCACCGATGAAGAAATTATACTTGCTGCAAAAAACGCACATGCACACAGCTTTATTCAAAGACTTCCTCATGGGTATGACACGATAGTTTCAGATGACAGCGAAAATCTTTCAAGCGGTCAGAAACAGCTTCTATGTATCGCAAGAGTAATGCTGATACTTCCGCCAATGCTTATATTAGACGAAGCAACATCAAACATCGATACCAGAACAGAAAAACAGATACAGTCCGCTTTTGAAAAACTGCTGAAAGGAAGAACCAGTTTTATAGTCGCACACAGGCTTTCAACAATCAAAAATGCAGACTGCATATTAGTTATGGACAAAGGTCATATCATTGAACAAGGAAACCACGAAGAGCTTCTTTCAAAAAAAGGCTTTTATTATAATCTGTATCACAGCCAGTTTGAAAAGAGCTGAATTAAACTTTTACCGCTTGAATAAATACACAAATCCCCTGAGAAGAATAACTCTACTCAGGGGATAATTTTTTATGACTGCAATTAATTACAGTTTATTTTTCTCTTACAGTTAGACTTTTTAATGTATTGGTAAACTTGAAATTATCATAATTATAAGAAAAGTCTTTTTTACCTAACACATAAAACTTTTCACATATGTAGTCGCCCGTTTTAGCTCCTAATCCATGATATCTCTGTGAAACATAAGCCTTGCATATTTTAGCATTTGAAGAAATCTTCATATCCTTTGAAATACTCAAGCGTGCCTTCACTTTAGAACGGGATTTATTATTCTTGCTTATTATTCTGTTCCATGAAGCGAGAGCAGTCAAATTCCCTTTTGCCTTTATATTTCCACCTGATATTTTAAATTTCTCTTTTGCAACACAGCCTATTCCGAAACTATCATTGTCTTTATTATATGAATAACCTCTAAGCTTTCCTCCGTCGGCATAGATACTTCCGTCACTCCAAATTCCATATGAGGTCTTTCCTCTTGCCTTTCCCTTTATGCAGCCGCCGCTTAAATAAATCGCTCTGCCTGCATAAATTTCAATGGCATTATCAACATCTGAATCAGCCATAAGATTACCTTTATAAACTCTGATATTTCGTTCAACTTCAATGCCGCTGTCACTCTTGTGACCAAAAGCATAAAGCGAACCGCCGTTTATTGTTAAGGACCTGTCAATTACGACAGGTGCAATAAATTTTGACTTGGTTGAAACATAAATGCTTCCGCCGTGAACAATCAAACTTTCATCTGTTGTCAGTGCCGTATCCTGCCTGCTTTTTAAATACAGAGTTCCTTTTCCCTTAATAACCATACTTCCGCTGCACCACAACGCAACACGCTCAGATGAAATTGTATTTTTCCCGCTTATAATTACCTTAGTCCCGTCAGGAACTATAAATCCATATGAATCTTTTGTTTTAAGCTTACAGTTGTTAAGACTAAGCGTCAATGATTTAGAATCCCATTTCCAGCCATGTTTTTTGGACTCTGCATCGTATTTCTCGGACAGAGCACCAACAGGCTTTGTTTCTTTAGCAGACGCTGAAAAAGGTACCGCTGCTGAAAGCAAAACCACCATCGTCAGCATAGTGCAGAAAACTTTCTTTAATGATTTTGTAATAATTATGACCATCCTCTCATTTCATCGATTTTTGATTGTAAATTCAAATACTCCAATAAATTTTACACTTTTATTTCTATAATCTGATACACGCCGGTAACCGGCCGACGCGATTGAATAAAATTTAAAAATTATTTTTAATAAACTTCCAGCCGTCTGCTGTCATTTCATCAAGAGTGTACTTAGCTTCCCAGCCGAAAAGCTTTTTCGCTTTATCGGTATTAGCATAGCATGTTGCTATATCCCCTGCTCGTCTTGGTTTTATTTCATATGGTAGCTCTTTTCCGCACGCTTTTTCAAAGCTGTGAAGAACATCTAAAACGCTGGACCCTTTTCCGGTTCCGAGATTTACAGCCTCTACGCCCTTATTCTCCAGAACATATTTTACAGCACACAAATGTCCTGACGCTAAATCACAAACATGAATATAATCCCTTACTCCTGTTCCGTCAGGTGTATCATAATCGTCACCGAATACATTCAGCTGAGGAAGCTGACCTACTGCCACCTTTCCGATATACGGCAAAAGATTATTAGGAATTCCGTTAGGGTCTTCACCTATAAGTCCGCTCTTATGTGCACCTATCGGATTAAAATATCTTAAAAGTGAAACGCTCCAATCGTTGTCTGAAACATAAACATCCTGCAAAATCTGCTCAATCATAACCTTTGTATATCCGTATGGGTTTGTTGCAGAGGTAGGCATCTCTTCAACAAAAGGAACTGTATTGTTAAGACCGTATACAGTAGCAGATGAAGAGAATACGATTTTCTTGCAGTTATTTTTTCTCATAGCTTCAATAAGTATAAGACTTCCGGTAATGTTATTGTGATAATACTCAACAGGCTTTTCAACAGACTCACCTACTGCTTTAAGTCCTGCAAAATGAATAACTGCATCAATTTTATTTTCTTCGAATATTTTTGAAATACCGTCAAGATTGAGCAAATCCTCTTCATAAAACTTAAAGTCTTTTCCTGTTATCTGTTTAATTTTATCCAAAACCTCAGGTTTTGAATTACAGAAATTATCTACGATGACAACGTTATAATCGTTCTCTAAAAGTTCAACTACTGTGTGGCTTCCGATAAAACCTGCACCGCCTGTAACTAAAATTGTTTCCTTCATAAAAAATCAGTCCTCTTTTCAATTTAATAAAAAATATGCTTGTCCGTTAATTATTTTAACACATATAACTTTAATTTGCAACAAACAGTGTGACGCAATATGTCGAACATCTTCAAACAAAAGAGCGGACTGTACAATTTATACAGTCCGCTTGCTTTATTTTATTAATAACAATCATCATAGTAAATATCTGATTTTGGGAAATTCTTTATCGGCATATAATTATGTTTGTCTGCTAAAACATCTTCTTCCCTTGACCAGAAAACATGTTTACTACAATCAAAAGGTTTATATGAAGAAAAAATACTGTCCATATTTTCAAAATACTGTTCTTCATATTGTTCACGCTCTTTTTGAGTAGGTTCTTTATAACATATATATTTGTCACCGAAGCTGTATAATGCTTTACTCAAATCTGTACCGCTGATAGATTCAACTTTTCCGTTTCGCAAGTCACATTTATAGCTATATCCTGTTGAATATTCAGAACCTATCAAAACATAATTGCCTACTAATTGTGCATCATAAACATCTGAATAATGATTTTTCTTTTTATCATAAACAGTTTTTACATTTCCGTCATTATCTATTAAATCAATATAATCTTCAGTAGTGCAAATCAGCTGGTCATCATAAGTACCGATAACTTCAGAATAAACCTTATCATTTTTATCAGTAAATTTAACTTTACTATTTTCGTTTGTTTTATTGTCTATTCTAAAAACTGCTAATCTGTCATAATCGAATTTATCATCATTATTATCTTCACTGTAATCATCATTATCACTTATATAAAGATATGTATAATCGTTCTCTAATCTCGCAAATGACAAAGTAGCATATTCAATATCCATTAATTTATTGATTATTCCGCTTTTTAAATCGATTTTGTATACATCGTTATGACATTCGTCATAATCATAATATAGCACACCAAATACTAAACTGTCATTGCCAATATAAACATCTCTGATTTCATATTCACAATAGTCGTAAGCCTCAGCAGCAAGATTATTTTTTAATGTAATTGACGAAACTTTTGTAATATTATCGCCTTTAAGATCCATTCTGTAAAGAGTGTATACATAATTTGTCTTTTCATATGTGCGCTTTAAAAAATATATCATATTTTTATATTCGAAAGCAAACTCTATACAGTCACGCTTATAATAATCCTCGAGAAAGTCGCCTCCCGCACCTTCAAAATATACGGTATTACTTTGCGGTGCTCCATATTCCCAAAAATCGATTAAATTTGTACCTGTACCCTCGTATCTTACAGTTCCTTTTTCGGAAAAAGAAATTTTTATACTTTGGTCAACTATAACTTCCTCTTCTTCAAACTCTGTGATATTATAATCATCACCTGAGCTGCCAAGCGATTTTGCATTATCTGTAGATGAATTTGATACACACCCCGACATACTAAATACCAAAACTGCAGCGCAAGAAACTGCAAATACCCTTTTAATTATTCCTAATTTCATAATGTCCCCCTATTATTCAAGATTAAGCCTGCTTTTCATAATTTTATTTGTTACAAAATACCCGATTAAACCAATTAAAACAGTTCCTGCCAAAACAATTGACAGTGTTATATTTACAGAAGTAATAGCCGCCATCTTATCGCTTAGAATTTCTTCAAGTAAAATAGTCAAGCCTCCGCTTGCAAAAGATAAAACATTTGTAAGTCCTATAAAAATTATAACAGAAAGCAAAACTTTTTTATTATTTGCCATATTTCCTATTGCAAACGCAGTATAGAACATAATAATATTGAAAAACAATGATACCACAATAAATACAGCAACTAATACAGTTGTCAAAGGTATATCACTTAAAGCTTTGAATATATATTCAAATAATCCTATCTGAGTATTTTCAATACCTAAGTCTATTCTAAGCTCTTCTATAAAGTTTGTTAAAACGTCGCCTGCTGTCATTATCAGTGCCGAAGCAATAAGAATAATAAAGCTGAAAACCGTATACAGAACACCCACTAAAAGCTTTGAAAGAATAATCGAACTTGATTTTACTGGAAGGGTGTTTGTCAAATATCCCTCATCGGTAAATACGCTCTTATGGAAACGGTATATTGATATAAACTGACCTGAAACACATACACTGCATATTATAATAACAAAAATTGCAGTTATTACTCCGAATACTATATTCAGAAAGGTTGAATTTTCGTTTTTCTGCAAAATCTCAATCATAATACGCTCAACAACCGCACAAAATAACAGACCGATAAAAATCGGAAGATAAAGCCTTCCCGAAGCTTTGAACTCTGTTTTAAATAATTTTCCTAACATCTGAATACCTCCCTGAATAGTGCGTCAACTGACATCCCGTTTTCTTCACGAATTTCATGAACTGTTTTATGAATCTTTAAATGTCCGTTCTGAATCATAATTACATCGTCTAAAACTGTTTCTATATCCTGTATCAAATGCGTTGAAATTATAACTGCCGCTTCAGGATTATAATTTGATATAATAGTACGAAGTATATAGTCTCTTGCTGCCGGGTCAACACCTGCAATAGGCTCGTCAAGCAAATAAAGCTGAGCCTCTCTGCTCATAACAAGTATCAGCTGAAGCTTTTCTTTAGTACCCTTTGACATTGCCTTAATTCTCTGATTCATATTAATACTCAAGCCGTCAAGCATGCTTTTAGCTTTTTCAAGATTGAAGTCTTCATAAAAATCTTCAAACATTTTAATTATGTCTTTCACATGCATCCAGTTCGGAATATAAGTTCTTTCAGGAAGATATGAAACTATTTTTTTAGTTTCAACTCCAATCTTCTTCCCGTCAACTGTCAGCTCGCCCGAATTTTGTTTAAGCAGCCCGGCAATCAGTTTAATAAGCGTTGTTTTTCCGCTTCCGTTAGGTCCTAAAAGACCTATAATCTGACCTTTTTTCACCGACAAATCAAGACCGTCAAGAGCAACCAGATGTCCGTATTTCTTTGTCAGACCTGTACAATTCAAAATTTCATCCATTTCAAAACTCCTCCTTATTAATAAGCTCTATTGTTTGTTTTTTAGTTATTCCCAGCTTTTTAATCTTATCGCAAAACTTACCTACTTCAGAACATGCCAGTTCTGTTCTTAAATCATTTATCAGCTTCTCATCTTCTGTGATAAAGTTACCTGATGTACGCTTAGATGAAATCAGACCTTTTTTCTCAAGTTCGCTGAGGGCTTTCTGCATAGTGTTTGGGTTAACCTGTGCCTCACCTGCCAAATCTCTAACGGATAAAAGCTTTGTACCCGATGTGTATGTTCCGTTAAGAATCCGAAACTCAAGCTCTTCTATAAGCTGAATATACACCGGTCTGTCATTTTTGATTTCCCAAGCCATAATAAAACCTCACTTTCTTCGATACTACCGCCTTTTGCTGAATTGTATTATTGATTTAATACAATAATACACCATTGCAATTAATTTGTCAAGTGTTATATTAATTTGAAATATGAAAATCACAATTATGCAAAATAAGAGCAAAATATATAAAAATAATAAAAATTATGCAATTTTAATATTTTTACTTGCAAATTGATGATTTATATGGTAAAATAATTATATCGTGCTAAAGCGTAAAATGTTTTTAGCAACTAAGCTGTAATCATTTAAGTTGCCGGCACTGAAATTTATAATAGGAGGTCTTAAACAATGGAGTTTAAGAATGCATACCTTAAAAAGGTATATGACAAGGTAGAAGCAAGAAATCCTAACGAAAAGGAATTTCTTCAGGCAGTTAAAGAGGTTCTTGAAAGTTTAGAGCCTGTTGTTGAAAAAGATAAATCATATGAAACTAACGGTATCATTGACAGAATTGTTGAGCCTGAAAGATTTATTCAGTTCAGAGTATCATGGGTTGACGATAACGGAAATGTTCAGGTAAACCGTGGATTCAGATGTCAATTCAACTCAGCTATCGGACCATATAAGGGCGGTCTAAGACTTCACCCAACAGTTTGTGCATCAGTTATTAAGTTCTTAGGTTTTGAGCAAATCTTCAAGAACAGCTTAACCGGTCTTCCAATCGGCGGCGGTAAAGGCGGTTCAGACTTCGACCCTAAGGGCAAATCAGACGGAGAAGTTATGAGATTCTGCCAGAGCTTTATGACAGAGCTTTCTAAACATATCGGAGCCGACACAGACGTCCCCGCAGGAGATATAGGCGTCGGTGCAAGAGAGATCGGTTTTATGTACGGTCAGTACAAAAGACTCCGTAATGAGTTTACAGGAGTTCTGACAGGCAAGGGATTATCCTACGGCGGTTCTCTCGCAAGAACGGAAGCAACCGGTTATGGTCTTTGCTACTTCGCCGAGGAAATGCTCAAATCCATGAAAAACGAAAGCTTTGAGGGCAAAAAGGTTGTAATTTCAGGCTCAGGAAACGTTGCTATATACGCGACTCAAAAGGCTATGGAGCTTGGCGGAAAGGTTATTGCTCTTTCCGACTCAAACGGTTACATATATGATGAAAACGGCATCAATCTTGATGTTGTTAAACAGATAAAGGAAGTTGAAAGAGGAAGAATCAAGGAATACGCTCAAAGAGTTCCGGGCTCCGTTTATACAGAGGGCAAGGGAATCTGGAGCATAAAATGCGATATCGCTCTTCCATGCGCTACACAGAACGAGCTTAACGGCAACGATGCGGAAATGCTTATTAAAAACGGCGTAATAGCAGTCGCTGAAGGCGCTAATATGCCTTCTACGCCTGAGGCAATTGAAAAGTTCCTTGCGGCCGGAGTTATGTTCGGTCCTGCAAAGGCAGCTAATGCAGGCGGCGTTGCTACCTCCGCACTTGAAATGTCACAGAATTCTGAAAGACTCAGCTGGACCTTTGAAGAGGTTGACGCTAAGCTAAAGAATATAATGAAAAATATATTCCATAACTCCTACGATGCTTCTAAAGAATACGGCCTTGAAGGCAACCTTGTAGCAGGCGCTAATATCGCCGGCTTTGCAAAGGTAGCCGACGCTATGATGTGGCAGGGCGTATCATATTAATAGTATTTTAACATTCTTAAAAATCCGTATAGTTTAACGCTATGCGGATTTTTTGTTGACATATTATTAAAACAGTGTTAAAATATCAATATTAATTGATTATTGCGTCGAACAGGAGTTTGCTATGAGAGTCAGATTTCATCTTCCGGATTTTGCAGTCCATTACCGTTTTAATATGGTTTTTCTTTCTATGCTGAAAAATTGTCCCGATTATTTTCGCGACGGAGTAGAAATCGCTTCAATCTACGGAACGTTTCCTCAGTCCTTGTGGAACGGCGGACGTACTATGCTGGGAGTCTGTGACAAAAATTATGTTAAAACGGTTGTAAATAACTTTGATAAAATCGGAATACCGCTAAGATTTACCTTTTCAAATCCAATGATAACAGAGGAACATCTTGATGATGAATTTTGCAATTTTATACTAAAGACTGCTGAAAACGGTAAAAACGGCGTTATAGTCGTTTCACCGATACTTGAAAAATATATAAGGGAAACTTACCCCGGATATAAAATAACAAGCTCCACATGCAAGCGAATAACTGATATTACCGCTTTAAACAACGAGCTTGATAAAAACTATGACATTGTGGTTTTGGATTATGATTTCAATAATCAATTCAATGTTCTTGAAAAAATAAACAAAAAGGAAAAATGTGAGATACTTGTCAATTCGTGCTGCCAGCCGGGATGTAAAAACCGCGTTAAGCATTATCAGGAAATTGGTTTGACTCAGATTGCTTTTTGCAATCATCTGAAAAGAAATCCCGGCAAACCGTTTCGTCCGGAAGATTACAAAGCGAAGGATAACGCTAAAATGAACTGTCCGTATATGAATTACGACGCTGTAGATGTAAGGCAGCTTTCAACTCACGTAACGCCCGACGATATTTACAATAAATATATTCCTATGGGCTTTAATCAGTTTAAAATCGAAGGCAGAACGGCAAACATTTTTAATCTTATAGAATATTATCTGTATTACATGATAAAGCCTGAATTCAAGGATAAGGCAAGGCTTGCTCTATGCATTAATCTCATGAATAACGGAATAATCAAGGAAAATAATTAAAGGGCATGAAAACATGCCCTTTTTTATTATCCTCTTTTTGTGCTGAATTTTCTTTTTTGCCCCAAATTCAAGGATATAGTAAATATTTTGTCAGAGGTAAATATCCTGACAGCAAAAAACATGCAGATTAAAAACAGTATCATCTGATAAATCAAACCGAACCAATAAAGATTCATATTTCCGAACATAATATTATTGATAGCGTTAAAGGTATGAGTAAACGGTATAGCGTAAATAATCGTTCTCAGAACAGGTGAAAGAAAATTTATATCATAAACTATCGAAACAATATAGGGTATCATTGCCAGAACCATTATCGGCATCAGCATTGTCTGCGCCGATTTTGAATCATTCACTAATGCTCCGAGAATCATTGCGGCAGCAAGACATATCATTATAGTCATGAACATCTGCAGACCTACCATAAAATAACCGGAAACGCCAAGCTTAAGCCCCAGCTCCTTCATTATGTCATCTACAGTCATTGCCGAGCCTACAATTTCTGTGTTCTCAATCGCTCCGCTGAGCATAGAGCCCATGTATCCGTAAAAGCCCACCATATAAACTCCGGCGTTTATTATTGCAACTATTCCGGCGGCAAGCATCTTAGAGCATAAAACTGATAAACGTGAAACAGGAGCTGACAGAAGCGTTTCAAGGGTTTTGTCAATCTTTTCGGTAGAGATAGCGGATATTATCATCTGTGATGTGAACATTACGAGAATAAATACGACTATCGGTATGAACATGCTCTGGGAAGATATCAGTCCCGTCAGCGTTTCCGTACTTATATTCGCCCATTTGTCGTTTGCAACCGTAATCTCGTTCAAGGAAACAGGATTTTCAATTGTTTCTATATCCTGAGAATCAAGCCCTTTGGCGGTCATAATCTCATTTTTGACTATATCATTAATAATATCGGCAGCAGAAGCAGTCTTATCAGATATCGAGGCAAGAGCGGACGAGGTCTTCATAGTACTGATAAGCTCCATGGTTCCGCTTTTATTTTCGTTTACAACGCTTTCCGTAAATCCCTCGGGAATTATAATAAGACTCTCGCAGCCTGAATCCTTTAAAAGCTTCGCCCTGTCGGCATTATCCTGTGTAACAAGCTTTACCTCAAAGCCCGACGATTCAAGGGACGATATTATATTTCTTGTAAACTCAGTATCGTCCTTATCGCTTATATTAACGCTCCCCGTATCGGATACTGCGTCGTCCATTACATTAGACATTATTTTTCCGATAGACAAAAGCATAACCAGCGTAATTACAACGCCTAATATCATCTGCGCATTTATAAGCTCGTGAAGCTCTTTTTTCAGCAGATTAAGAAATTTCATTCTGCTTCACCACCTTTTCAAATACTTCCTCAAGATTTGCGGAATTATATTTTTCCTTCAGCTCGTTTATTTTGCCCACTGCAAGGAGTCTGCCTCCCGCGATTATTCCGACGCGGTCGGACACAAACTCTATCTCAAGCATGTTATGTGAAGAAAGCAGAAACGACATATTTTCCGTTTTTGAAAGCTCCTTTATCATTTTTCTGATTTCAAGAGCGTTTATAACGTCCAGTCCGCTGGTGGGCTCGTCGAGTATAGCCAGCTTCGGTCTTGTCATCACAGCCCTCGAAAGCAGCAGCTTTCTTATCATTCCTCTGCTGTAGCTTCCGATCTTTTCATTCAGTCTGTCTCCAAGACCGCAGGTTTTTTCCGCACGGGCAGTAAATTCGGTAATTTCCGCTTTGCTCTCCGCAAACATACCGGCCATGAATTTAAGATAAGCTCTGCCGGTCATTGTCTTATAAGCGCCGGCCTCGTCGGGAAGATATGTAATAGACCTTCTGACCTTTTCGGGTTCCTTTATTATACTGTGTCCGTCAACCTCAGCGTCCCCGGAAGTCGGCTTTATCAGAGTGGAAATCATTCTTATAGTAGTCGTTTTGCCGGCGCCGTTCTTACCGACCAGGCCGATGCGGTCCTTGGGGTTGATGAGCAGGGATATGTTGTCGA
>ENA-ORLW01001363-ORLW01001363.1-human-gut-metagenome-genome-assembly--contig:-NODE-1363-length-27433-cov-4.639567_pt1 | contig 27433 bp, 27 predicted proteins | sample MGYA00243017_ERZ508829 | MGnify/ENA primary metagenome ERZ508829 (study PRJEB26277, sample SAMN04329776) | human gut metagenome | biome: human-associated habitat | host: Homo sapiens | place: USA...
AATTGCAAAAGAACTATTAGAAAGTGTTACATATCCTTGGGAAGCATTACCAAAAATAGAAGAATTTATCTTAAAAATTGGTGAAAAATTAGACAAAGAAAAATATGAACAAAAAGGTGAAAATATATGGAACAAAAAATCAAGATTATACTTCTCGAAGATAATAATGAAGAAAGTAAAATATTTCAAAATTTTATAAATAAACGAAATGATATAACATTAGTATCTAAAACTAAATCTAGTGATGAAGCTCTAATTTTAGTAGAAAAACACTCTCCAGATGCAATAATTCTAGACTTAGAGTTACATGAAGGTAAAGGCTCTGGTTTTGACTTTTTGCATAATCTGAAAAATTTATCATTACATTATAAACCTTTAATTATTGTAACTACTAATATTGCATCAAATATAATATACGACAAACTTCACAAAGATTTTGTTGATTTAATTTTTTACAAAAAACAATCAGATTATTCTCCAAAATTAGTCATAGATACTTTAGTTTTATTAGCACATGAACCATGCAAACAAACTACAGTACTTAATTCTTCTCCAGAAGAAAAAAATTTAGAGATTCGTAATAAAATTAATAAAGAATTAGATTTAATTGGTATAAGCTACAAACTTAAAGGTAGAGAATATCTTTTTGAAGGAATTTACTATTTACTTACAGACGATAATCCTAACATTTCTGTATTTCAATATTTATCTAATCATTATAAATTATTAACTAGTAGTATAAGTCGTGCTATTCAAACATCTATTAACCATACTTGGAGAACCTCTTCAATCGAAGACTTACGAATTAATTATACAGCTCAAATAAATTATAATACTGGAGTTCCAACTCCTACTGAATTTATATATTATATAGTAAATAAATTAAAATAACGACATTTATCCACATTTTTCTTATTTAAATGCATTCAAAATACCACCTAAAACATTCTGTTTAGGTGGTATTTTAAATTTATATATGTGTTCATATATAAATTTAAAATAAGGATGTGAGATTATGGATTGGTGGACAGAATTAATGAAAGCTTTATCTTACTGGTCTAGATAATTCAAACATAATTAAATAAGTAGTTAATTAAAGGATTATTCTTGTATCTCCTAAGATTGACTACTTTTTTATTTTCATATACAATATTTCATATTATTATTAACTTATGGAGTGTTTATATGGATCATATTGATTATTTAAATATTTTATTGAAATATACTTTTATAAATTTAATCATATGCTACTTATATATTAAAATATCTAATTTCAAATTATTAACTATAAAGAATAAATTAATAATTTTTTTAACTTGTATCATATTATCTATAATGATATCTCTTTGTAGTACATTTATTAATCCTTCATATACGCTTATAGCTTCCTATTTTACATTAAGCTTTTTATATACTTATATAACTAAATATAATATACACTATTCTATAGTTGTTACTTTTATCGCATCAGCAATCACAATTACTATATATGAAATAACTATATTTATTTCACTTCTTATATGTTTACCATTACTTCATTTAGATAGTAGAAACCCTCTCATTCTAGTTTTTGGTATTTTGCTTGAAATAGTTTTAGTATTTTTTATTTTTAAATTTAAAAGATTCAAAAATGGCTTTTCTTTTTTAAAATATAGAGAACATTCATCTAATTTAGCTATATTTTTATCTGGTACTGTAATATTAATTGTTACTAATTTAGGAAATTACATAAGCAATTTTATAAATGAATTTTCTTTATTAGGGTTAACTCTAATTTTATTAAGTATGTTCATATGGATAAAAGAAAAAATCACTTTGCATTATAAAAGATTAATGGTTAAAGATATAATCCAAAACTTACAAAATAAATTAGATGAACAAATACATATAAACGAAACTATGAAAGATGAAATAGAGAAACTTTCCATAATAAATCATAAATTCAGTAGTAGATTATCTGCTTTAGAATTATATGTAGAAAAGTTATCATATAAATCAAATAACAATATTAAAATAAACAATGATATCGTGGAATCAAAAAAATTAATCAAAAGTTTATCTATCGAATTTTCCAATGAAATGCAGACAACCTTTAGAAGTACTTTTCTTATTAATAAAACTGGTATTTTAAATATAGATAATATATTAGAATATTTTGAACTAGAATGTAGAAACAAAAATATTTCTTTTAATGTTATTGTAAAGTCAAACATCCAATATGCAGTAAAAAAAGCTATTGCTTTAAATCTGTTAGAAACTTTAATTGCAGATACAGTAAATAATGCTATAATCGCTATAAATTATTCTACAAATAAAAGTCCTAAAATTTTACTTCAATTCGATGCTACTGATTGCTTTGAATTTCGCATTTATGATACTGGCATTGAATTTGAAATAGACACTCTTATTAAACTAGGTAAAGACCAAATAACTACTCACAGTTCTAGCGGTGGAAGTGGAATTGGATTTATTACAACTTTTGAAACATTAAATAAAACTAATGGAAGTTTTATTATTGAAGAATATAAGAATGATGAATCTGAATATTCAAAATGTTTAATTTTTAAGTTTGATAATAAGGGACAGTACATCATTCGTTCTTATCGTGCTGAAGAAATCAAAAAAGAATCTAATAATGAATTGATTGTACAAGCATTATTAACTAATATGTAGAGTTTTCTAGGTTTCTTTTCAATTTAGTTGAAAAATTATGTATTAGCACGAGCTATCTTTTTAGCTCGTGCTTTTAATCTTTCTTTTATAATAATTTTTCTATATTAGATTCTCCTATAATTTTAACTCCATTTTTTGATAATAGATCTGCTGTTACCCCATTTCCATCTATAAGAGACTTTGAAAATGTCCCATCGTAAATTTTTCCATATCCACAAGAAGGACTTCTTTCTTTTAAAATTGCATATTTGCATTCATAAAATTTTGCTAATTTTAAGCTTTCTTCTGCACCTTTTCTATAATTATCTGTAACATCTTCATTTTCCTTAGTTAATACTCTATCATTTACTATCTCTGCTGGATTTCTTGGAGTTTTTAATCCTCCATATATTTCAGGGCAAACTGGAATTAAATTATATTTATCTTTTAAACTGTCTAGTTCCTTCATTGTTTCACTTTTTCCATTATATCTACAATTTATCCCCATTAAACATGCACTAATTAAGATATTCATAGTACTAACACCTCTCTTTTTGACCAAACAAGGATGAAGAATTTTAAGTAGTTAACAAATTAAAATTTAACCAAATCTTCGTTCCAAAATTCTACGTCCTCGCTATGTTATTCAATTACATTTTTCTTATATGCTGAATACATAGCCCTTACTTCTTCCATTTTTTCTTCTAATTCTATAACTAGATCAGATGCGTTTTCCCATTCTTTTTTCTCAAAAGCATCATATATTTTACAAAATAATGATTTTTGATTATCAGTGTTTTTATAAATATATCTTCTTTTTTCATCAATTTCTTTCCAATCTCTATTGTCTTTCTCATCTATACTTTCTATTTTTTTCCATAAACTCATTTCTGCATAATATTCTTTAATTTTTCTTTTACATATAATTAATTCCCATTTTTCTAAAGTTGTAGTTTTAAAAGATTTTATCATTATATCTGTTAATATATCTCCATATTGTAATACCTCAAGCTTTTCTTTATTATTTAAAATTTTTACATTCTCCCAAACTGTTCTTGGAGATTCTCCAAATAATTTTTCTCTTTCTTTTTCACTATAATATTCAAATACATCTTCTTCACTTCTATAAACTCTATTTTTATCTAAATATCCATAATATTCATTCTGTTTTTTTGATATCTCTTGTAACAAATTTTCTTCTGTTTTATTATTTAAAATAGCGTTTCTTATTCCATCTAACATTGCTAGATATGATACTGCAATAGTAATATATAAATTAGAAGATGGATTTGGAGATCTTAATTCAAATCTAGTAGCTAATGGATTTTGTTTATCTTTAACTAATCCTATTAATACACTTCTATTTCTTGATGGCTCATCTTTTTCTTTTCCTAGAGATGTAACAATACATACAGGTGCTTCATATCCTGGCTTTAATCTTCTTAGTGCGTCATCTGTAGCAGATATAAATGGATTCATCACTTCATAATTTTTTAGTATTCCCATCAAAGCTCCATATCCTATAGTACTTAAAAAACTGTCCTCATAACTATTAAATAAATTTGCTCTTGTTCCATCTTTTCTTTTTATACTCATTCCTAAATGTACATGCATTCCACTTCCAGCAACTTTCTCTATTGGTTTTGCTCTAAATGTAGTTTCTAGTCCATATTTCATAAAGATTTTTTTTACTAATTCTTTAACAAAAATCTGATTATCTGCTGCTTGCAATGGGTCAGAATATTTCCAATCTATTTCAATTTGTTCCATTACGTGGTCATATTTACCAAAAAATCCTAGTTTTGGTTTTACTCCGCCCAACTTCTTTATGTCCCATTTCTGGCTCTAATTCATATTTTTCCATTGTAATTAAACATTCTTCTATTGCCGTTCTTACTGTTCCACTTATTTTATTCCAATATTGTTCATGCATTCCTTGTGATGTTGTAAGTTCTTCTATTTCAGTATCTTCATTTGGAGTTTTTACCCAAAACTCTAATTCTGTTGCTGTTGTATAATCAATATTTTCTATATCTTCTTCTGATATATCATATTTCTTAAATGTTTCTGCTTTATTTCCTATCAAATTAATTATCTCTTGTTTTGTATTATTAGTAGTAAGTTTTAGAATACTTCTTGAATCAACTGGTTTCCCATTATGGTATAAAAATGCTGGAATAATTATTGTTCCTACCAAGCGATTTGTATCTTCATCAAGTAAATCTTCATTATAATCTATAAACCAATCACAATCTATATCCACCACCATATCAACCTTTGCATCATTAATTGTTGCAATTTCTGGCAGGTCTACTGATGAGCCATCTGTTTGTACTGCTGTTTTGTATAAAAATTTTTCTAAATCTTTTAAAAAGATTTTTATAGGAATCCTTTCATCTGTTACATTCCCCGCTAAATCCACTGCCATTAGTGATACAAACTTTATCTCTTTATGAGATTCCAATATTCTTTTTAAGCTCTCTTCATTATGTTCTTCTTTTTTTATTTTATATACAAAATTAGCCCCCATAACTATACCTCACTTATATATTAATATTTTCTATTTATATTATATATGCTATAAAATTGTAAGTTAATATTAGCATATACTATATAAAATTAAAATATATAAACAAAAAGGACAAGCAAAATATTTCTAAATTGCTTGCTCCTTTCTATTTATGCTTCTGGTTCTACTAAACCAAAGTTTTTACCATCTTTTAATTTATACATTACATTTACTTTTCCTGTTTCAACATTTACAAATGCTAAAAATTTATTTTGTGGTTCTTCTTGTAACATAAGTTTAGCATCTTCTGGTGAAACTGGTTTTACATCATAGAATAATGTTTTCACAATTTCATTTTCTATTTCATTTTCTTTTTCGAAACTCATATTAGTTTCTTTTAAACGAATAGATTCTGTCATGTTTTGTTTATCTTTTTTTGTTTTCATTTTTCTAATTTGACCTTCAACAATATCTATATTTTTATCTATAGAAGCATATAAATCCTTACTACCTGTAACTGCTCTAAATACACCATTTTGTGTATTTACATGCATTTCTGCAACTTGATCTTTACCTTCTGTTTTTATTGTTGCCTGTACATCAAATTCTTCTCCAAAATATTTTACTAATCTTTCGCATTTTTTCTCAATATAATTTTTAATTGAATCTGTTGCCTTTAGTTCCTTTCCTGTTATTTTTATATTCATAAAAATCGCTCCTTCCTGTGCTTGTTATCATTCGTCTAGCCTAAACATAGTTGCTATATATTTTCATTATATATTGTTTATCCAATTTTTTCAAGCAATTTATCGATTTTTAGAGTAATTTAGTTACTGCTTAAAAGTTTTATCTCTATAGATGCCTGAAAGATATGATATATAAAACGATTTTTCTCCTAACAAACATACATTACTTATACAAATTATTTTCTTCTATAAATTTTAGCACTCTTGCATTTATCATAGTTTTTATACTATATATTTCTCCTGACTTTATTTTATTCCTTATATATGTAGAACTAATTTCTATTTCTTTAATATTACTCATACAATAAAAATTTTCCCTATATTTATTTAAAATTTCATTTTCACATATTAATTTTTCTAAATCTATTTTATTTCTATTTAGTAAGATAAATCTATATTCACTTATTAAGTCTGTAGAATCTTTCCATTTTAATATATTTTTAAAATTATCTGCACCCATTATAAAATATATTTCATCATTTGCATAAATACTATCTATCAATTTAAATATATCAATTGCTTTGAAATTAATATTTTTATTTAATTCTATATCACATACATCTAATTTCTCGTTATCTTTGCACAATAATTTTAGCATTTCATATCTATATTCTTCATTTATTAATCCATCTTTTTTATAACCATTACCTACTGGTACAAAAAACACTTTATCTAATTTCATTTCACTTAATATTGCTTCTGCACATTCTTTATGTGCTACAGTTGGCGGATTAAAACTTCCTCCGAAAAACGCATATTTTCTCATATTTTTCCTCACATTCTATTTATATAGATTAACATATATGTCCTTATTTTTCAATCTAACTATCCACATTTAATCTTATAACAACTATAATGCTATGCTTATAATTATTCATATACCAAGTTTTTTTAGTATACCCCTTGCAATTTTCATTTTCCCATGATATAATATTTTTCGTTATAATTTACTAACTTAAGGGGAGGTGCAAAATATGCCAAATATCAAATCAGCTATTAAACGTGTTAGTGTTATCGAAAAGAAAACATTAAGAAATAATATGATTAAATCAGGATATAAATCAGCTGTTAAAAAGTTTGAACAAGCTATAGAAGCTGGTAATGTTGAAGAAGCAAAAACATTATTCTCACAAGCTACAAGAAAAATAGATCAAGCTTGCAGTAAAGGTGTTATTGTAAAAAATACTGCTGCTAGAAAAAAATCTAATTTAGCAAAAAAATTAAATGCTGCTCAAGCATAAATAAAGTAAAAAATTGTGCACAGTTTTTTACTACAAAAAAGAATCTAGTATTTCTAGATTCTTTTTTATGTATTGTACCTAATTTCTAATAACTTTTACTCTGTATACTAAAATTTCATTAAATTAATTAAGAGAAAATCACTATAAATATTATACAAAATATACAATTAAACTATTATCTGTCTTAATATTACTGGTTAAAATTACCTTTGATTTTCCTTCTTGATTTATGTTAATATATATTTATAAAAATATAGAAAGCTGTGATATTATGAAAATAAAATTTAAAATAATATTAAATTCAATCCTCAATATAGATAAAAAAATACTTAAAATAATGAAAATGGGATTAAAATATTCTTTTTCTTTTTGTATTTTAGCTACTTTAGTTTTACTTACATACGAATTTTTTAGCTTTCCAACACTATTTTATGCTGGAATCTCATTGTTAAAATCTGGGCTTTTCTTTATAGTAGCTTTTACTATTTGTGGATTCGCTTTTGATAGAATTACACATGAAATTGGATAAAATTAAAATATAATGCTAGTAACCACTAGTGTTTCCATAGAAACGGAAACACTGGTTTGAGTTGATTTGCTAACAAAAAGAATGATTATATGTTTTTATTTTATAACACTAATCATTCTTTTATTATGTATTTAGCTCAAAATTGTTTATCTCTAGTATAATCTCATACTCACACTGATGATACATTTTCTAATTTTTATTTTTTCAATTCTTCTATGAACATTTTATTAAGCATCCCTGGATTTGCTTTACCCTTAGTTTCTTTCATAGCTTGTCCTACTAAAAATCCTAAAGCTTTATCCTTTCCACCTTTGTAATCACTAACTGATTGTGGATTTGCTTCAAGTACTTTTAGTACAACTTCTTTTATTGCTCCCTCATCAGATATTTGTATCCATCCATTTTCTTTAATAATAACTTCTGGATCACGTGGATTTTCAAATAACTCTACTATCACTTTTTTAGCAATAGCAGAACTAATTGTTCCTTTATCTATTAATTCTACTACTTTTGCAAGCTCCTCTGAAGTAAATGGTATTTGGTCTGCTTCCATTTCTTTTTCATTTAGTATTTTTGATATATCAGATAAAATCCAGTTAGCAACCGCTTTTGGATTTTTGCAAAGCTCTTGTGCTGCATCAAATAAATTTGATAAATATTTAGATGCTGTAAGAAGTCTTGAATCTTTTTCTGATAATCCGTATTTTTCCATATATCTTACTTTTCTACTTTCTGGAAGTTCTGGAAGATTATTTTTTATATTTTCGATATATTCTTCTGATAATCTAATTGCAACTAAGTCTGGGTCTGGGAAATATCTATAATCTTGAGCATCTTCTTTATCTCTCATAGGAAAAGTCCTTCCTGATACATCATCCCATCTCAAAGTAGTTTGTTCAACTACTCCCCCCTCTTCTATTAAATCAATTTGACGATTTGCTTCGTATTCAATTGCTCTTACTATTGAACGGAAAGAGTTCATATTTTTCATTTCTGTACGAGTACCAAATTTAGTTTCTCCTTTTTTTCTAACAGAAACGTTTACATCTGCACGAAGTGATCCTTCTTGCATCTTACAATCTGATACTTCAATATATTCTAATATTGATTTTATTTTTCTTAAATACTTCTCTACTTCACTACTTGTTCTTAAATCTGGCTTAGAAACAATCTCAATTAAAGGTACCCCTGCTCTATTTAAGTCTACTAAACTTCCTCCACCAAATTCATTATGATTTAATTTTCCTGCATCTTCTTCTATATGAATTCTTTCTAATCTAATTTTTTTCTTTTCTCCATTATCATCTTCGATCTCTACATATCCATTTTCACAAAGTGGTTTATCATATTGTGATATTTGATATGCTTTCGGAAGATCTGGATAGAAATAATTTTTTCTATCATTTTTGCTATCTCTTGAGATTTCACAATTTGTAGCAAGTCCAGCTTTTACTGCATATTCTACCACTTTTTCATTTAACACTGGTAGTGTTCCAGGCATCGCCATACAAATAGGACAACAATGTGTATTTGGTTCTCCTCCAAACTCTGTAGGGCAAGAACAAAATATTTTTGTTTTTGTAGAAAGTTCTGCATGAACTTCAAGTCCCATTACTATCTCATAATCTTGTCTTGACATATATTTTCCTCCTTTTTTTCTAATTGAAATGACTTATATAATAATTACAGTGTGCTACATATAAAACTTTTTCTTTATTCATTCACTTACTTTTCCCTTCATTAGTTTTTATGTAGTTTATCTATATTTTCTATTTATTTTTTAAATTCTGGTTTATTTTTTTCTCTAAAGTTTGTAGCTTGTTCATATGTATATGCTGCATTTAATATTGTTTTTTCTTGGAATTTATCACCAATTAATTGCATTCCAATTGGCATTCCTTTGCTATCTACACCACATGGCACAGATATTCCAGGTAATCCTGCAATATTAAGAGAAACAGTACAAATATCCGCTAAATACATTTCTAATGGATTATTTGATCTTGTTCCTATTTCAAATGCTACAGTTGGTGATGTTGGAGTAAGTAATACATCATATTTTTCAAACATTTTATCAAATTCTTGTTTTACTAATGTACGAACTTCCAAAGCTTTTTTATAGTAAGCATCATAATATCCTGAACTAAGTACATATGTCCCAAGTATTATTCTTCTTTTTACTTCTGAGCCAAATCCTTCACTTCTTGAATTTTTATAAATATCTTTTAGATTTTTAAAGTTTTGTGTACGATATCCATATCTAATTCCATCAAATCTTCCTAAGTTTGAACTTGCTTCTGCACAAGCGATTATATAATATGTTGCTAAGGCATACTCAGCAATATCTAAAGAGCATTCTTCTACTATAGCACCTAATTCTTTATATTTTTCTATTGCTTCATGTAACTTGTCTTTAACTTCTGGATTTATACCCTCTCCAAAAAACTCCTTTGGAACTCCTATTTTTAATCCTTTTACATCATTTTTTAGACATTTAGTATAATCTACTTTTGGACGATTGATTGATGTAGTATCTCTTTCGTCATGTCCTGCAATTAAATTTAGTAGCATTGCTGAATCTTTGACATCTTTTGTAATTGGTCCAATTTGGTCAAGTGATGATGCAAATGCAACTAAACCATATCTTGACACTAGTCCATATGTGGGTTTTAATCCAACTACACCACAAAAAGATGCAGGTTGACGAATAGATCCACCTGTATCACTTCCTAATGCCCATGGCACTAAATTTGCTGCTACTGCTGCTGCAGAACCACCTGAAGACCCTCCTGGAACTGTATTTAAATTCCATGGATTTTTTGTTTTCTTAAATGCAGAATATTCTGTAGAAGCTCCCATAGCGAACTCATCCATATTAAGTTTTCCTAAGTTAATTAATCCTTCTGCATTTAGATTTTCTATAACTGTTGCATCATATGGTGCAACAAAGTTTTCTAACATTTTAGAACTACAAGTTGTTTTTACACCCTTTGTACACAAATTATCTTTTATTCCTATTGGAATTCCTGCAAATTTTGAATTTATCTCTCCGCTTTGCACCTTTTTTTCCACTTCTTGTGATTTAGCAATTGCTTCATCTGTAAGAATAGTAACAAAAGCTTCAACATCTTTTTCTTTTTCATTTATTCTATTTGCATATGCTTTTGTAATTTCCGTTATTGTAATCTCTTTTTTTTGTAACTTGTCCATTAATTCATGGACCGTATATTCATAAAGTTCCATTTTTTTAGCTCCTCTCTATCTTATACTCCTATATCTTTCCAACTATATATTCTTTGAATATTTCCTGAATCTATATTCTTGTTTAATTCAGTAGTCATTAGATATGTTTTTATTCCTTGACTTGCAACTTGCATGCAGTTTTTATAACTATCATCTATAAATACGTCTATTTTTCTACTTTTGCAAATTTTTGCTTTATTATCTGCATTTACAATAAGATCATCAAAAGGAATATCATTCTTTTCTAGCCAATTTTTTGTTAAATCATTAACAGAAAATTTATCTGTTATAAATCTTGCTGTAATTAAATAGATATTATTTCCTTTTTCTTTAATTGTTTTAAATGTTTGTTTTACATTTTCTTTTACTTCAACATTTTCAATCATTTTTTTATAATATCCATATTCTTCTAAAAATTTCATTTGTTCAGATTCATTCCACCCAAATATATACTTTAAATAATAATGATCTGGTACTTGTGATAATTTATCGTTATATCCTCTTTTTAAGACTTGTTCATTAAATGCTTTTCCATATTCTATAAATTTATCTGCTGTTTTTGATATTGTATCATCAATGTCTATTCCATAGTTCATATATTACTCCTCATATTATTATAATTATTGTATTACTTTTGGTATTTTAAACATTCCTCTTTCTTGTTCTGGAGCATTTTGTAATAAAGCTTCTCTATCCTCAAACTGCTTAATCTCATCTTTTCTAAATACATTATAATTACTATTTGCACCTATTGACTCACTTAATCCTTCTACTGGAGCATTATTTACAATATTTGCAAAATTTAGAATATCTTGTAAATGTAGTAAATATGTATCCACTTCTTCATCTTTTAAATTTAGATGTGCTAGTTTTGCAATATGCAAAATTTCTTCTCTTGATACTTGCATTTAATCATCTCCTTTTTGAATTTGTGTCTTATTATATAGCGTTTTTGTTAAAAAAACAAGTTTATATAGTTAAAATTTTCCTTAATATGTAATATATTAAATAAAGATACTATATTTTTAGCTCTAATATAGTATCTTTATTTATAGTTTTCTATTTAATTGCTTCTCCATTTACATATATCATATAACCATTAAAATCAATATTATTATAGCTTGTATCTTCATCTGTAAAGCTTGTAACATAAGCATCACCTGTTAATACTAATTTTGAAGTTTTATCCAAACTTAAGCTTAAACTTTTTGCACTATTACTACTATTAATTTTTCCTTCTAAACTACTACTATCCTTTAGATTTATTTCCCCTGAACTTATATTATCCACTTCTATATCTCCATTTAATTTTTGATTACTAGCATTTAATGTTACATTTCCACCATTATTTCCAGAGTTTCCCCATTCATTTGTTGCAGCAACTTTTAATAAAAGATTACTTCCATATTCTAATGTATTATTTTTTAGATTAATAATTGCTGTAGTATTGGTAATAAAGAAAAATGGAGCAGATGAATAATATTTAGAATCTGATTGTATCTTTAAGTAAGAATCTGTGGCTGTAAGTGTTCCTGTTCCTTCTCCTGCATCACCAGACATACTTTGATAAATCATGATTCCACAATTATCCGCATCATTTCTATTACCTTTTCCTGATGCATTTAAAGTGACATTTGATACTGTTGCTGAATTCTTTCCTTCAATTACTATCATTTGAGAATTAGAAGCTTCTCCTTCCGAACTTTCTAGTGTAATATCTCCTGTTGAATATATAACTGGTGAACCGCTTCCATTTGTAGATAATTTCGAATTACTAGCTATAACCGTTCCCTCTCCTCTATCTGTTGCAAGTGTAGCCGAACTTCCACCTTGTGTAGTAATTGTTACATTATCTGCTTCTATATATCCTCCATATGTTGCATCCAATCCTCTTGAACTATCTGAACTTGTATTTATAATAGTATCTTTTACATATATTTTTGCGTTCTCACCTGTAGCAAATACTGCATTTGAACCTTTTGAATTGCTATTTATTTCACTTTCGTTAATATTTACTGTACTATTAGATTTTGCAAGTATAGCAGCATTAATTCCATAAAACTCGCTATTTTCTGTATTAGTTGTATCACCCTGTTTTGAAACAATAATTTGGTTTAATGTTAGAACACCTCCATTTGTAGCCAATATTACTGACTCGTCTGACTTACTACTAGAATATGTTTCATTACTTAAAGTTTTTGTATCTTCTATTTGTAACACTCCTGTAGCTTCAACGTCTTCACTATTTTCACCTGGAATTTGTCCCCCTTGACCAGGTCCTCCTTGCATTTCTCCTTCTTGAATTGGATTATTCACCATTCGATTAGTTGCATTGTTTTTTTGTAGCACATAAAAATATATTATTGTGCTTAATACTACTATTAACACAAAAATTACAATTAATTGAATCTTATTTAATTTACTCATAAAAATCCTCTCTTCCCTTATATCTAATTTTCATTATTTATATTATTAAACATTATTAACCTTAATATTTCCTTAAAATTATTTTTTATTTTAATTTTACATATTGGAATTGCAAAAATTAATAATATAACACCTATTTTAATTCAGCATTTTTATATCAGTATATCTAAAGCATTTTTAAGAATTTTTTACATTTTTTTGTAATTTATCAAAAAAATGATTGACAAATATTTTTTTTAATATTATAATAAATAACGTCGTAAGACAAATGCCAGTATATAAATGCAGATGTGGCGGAACTGGCAGACGCACAGGACTTAAAATCCTGCGGTTGAATAAACCGTGCCGGTTCGATTCCGGCCATCTGCACCATTAGAACCTCAAGTGTTTCGTAAGATTAAGCTTGAGGTTTTAATTTTAAAAATAGTGCAAAGTTCTAACAAAAGTTCTAACACTTTTCCAAAATTAGAATTTTTATAAATAGTTAGAAATGTATTTTTTAAGACAGATTACCTAAATAGCGAGTTTAAGTAATTTGTTCTTTTTTTGTATCTTTTATATCTAATGCAAGTTTATCACTAATAACACTTGCAGAAATTTTTTTGTTTTCTATATCAGCATGTGCATATCTTAATGTAGTTTGAAAATTAGAATGACCTAGCCATATTTGTATGTCCTTCACTGGTACACCATTTTGAATTAATAAAGTACCACAACTATGTCTTAAATCGTGTAACCTAATGTGTCGAAGATTATTGCTATCCAATATTTTACTAAAAGTTTGTGTTACATATCCAGGTTTCATTAGTTCTCCATTTTCCATTAAGCATATATAGTCTTTGTAATCATTACAATAAGTATTGCCATAAAACTTTCTATATTCTTGATACTTATTCTTATAAAAATTTAGTAAGTCGGCAATAAAATCAAATAATGGTAAAGTTCTATAACCTGAATCGCTTTTAGCTCTATCTTTGAAAATGAATTGTGTAACACCATCTATTTTACCACGACCTACAGTATGTCTAATAGTTAATGTTTTAGTTTTAAAATCAATAGCATTCCATTTAATACCTATAACTTCTTCACGCCTTAATCCATATATACCTGCAATTATTACTGGTAATTCAATAGAGGTAGTTTTTATAATTTCCATTAGATTTAATAACTCATCTTGTGTATAATAATCAGCTGTATATTCTTTAGTTTTAATTGTTTCTAATTTAGTAGCAGGGTTACTATCTATTATTTCTGTGATAACTGCACTTTTTAGAGCCTTACTAATATTTGCTCTATAATGTTTTACTGTGTTTCCAGATAGTCCTTCGCTAAAAAGTAAATCAAAGAAATCTTGAATATGTTTAGGTTTTAAATCTACAAGCTTGATTTTCTTTGCTTTAAAGTATTTGTATAATCTACCTTTAATTACTTGCTCATAACCTATATAGGTTGTTTGTTCGACTTTTCCTTTTTGTTTTTCTAGCCATTCCACCATATAATCACAAAAGAGAATGTTTTGATATTTATCATAAATATTTGGATCTCTTAATTTTATTTTTGACTTTTGTTCATATTCATTTTTAAATTGTTCTAATTTTTCTTCAGCCTTTTTCTTGTTTCCTTTTATAGTATAACCTGTTGGAATCCATTTAGGCTTTCTTTTTCCATAGTCATCATATAAATTTAAAACTGCATAATAAAGACCTTTCTTTTTTTGTAAGCTACCTGTTATCATTTTTCTCCTTTCCGTTGTAACAGTTTATATTTAACTTATCATTGATATCTTGTGCATTATACCATGATAATAAAAAAATTCCTACTGTTCTGTCATCACATATTTGATAACATTAACTTTAGGAATTTTATATTCTCTGCCAACTTTTTTACTTTTTATTTTCTTTTCTCTTAACATACGATATGCAAGAGTGTTACTAATTCCACCTAACATTTTTCTCATTTGTGTGAGATTTACAATGTCTGGGTACTCTGTAAACATTAAAGTATAAGTTTCTTTAATATCAGCCATATTTAGCACCTCCTTTAAGATTTAAAATAAAAAAAGATCTATTCATCAATAGGACTAATTAAATACTATAACAATATTTTTTCTTATATTTTTGTGTTGGTATTTTAATATTCATATTTATTGATTTAGGAACATCGCTACACACTTTTAATTTTCTATATATAACTAGATTACCTTTGCTATTTCTATGATATGCACTTGAGTTCCATTTTCTATATGCTAAATCACTCATTTCAGAAGAATAAGATAATTCTTTACTTGCTTCAATATGTTGTTGTTTAACAAATTCATATAGCTGTTTATCAGATTCATTTTGTCTTTTATTTTTAATCCATTCTCTTTTGACAATTTTACGATTTTCTTTACTTATTTGAGTTCTATATTCTTTTTCTGGTATATATCTTATATCTTTTTTTATTATTTTTGTAATATAAGATGGATGAACATCCAACTCTTTAGCAATATTAGTTGGCTTTTCATGTTCATTATAATACTTATTCAGTATATAGTTCTTTGTATCTATAATAATCACGACCTTTCAAGCAATTTGGTAAAATTTCTGTCTACATATTTTTTATATAGTTATAGCTCTTGACATTTTATATTAATTGTTGTAATATATTATTATATTTCAACTATTAGTATTTGATACTATTATAAAGTAATAATTGTAATATGTCAATATATTACTCTAAAATTTTTAAAAAAATTTAAGGAGATAAAAATTATGGAATTTAATTTTAAAAGCAATAGCCCATATTCATATATGAGATATGGTGGTTATCAAGGAAAATATAAGGAAAATGAATACTATCTTGTACCAAAGCCAGAGGAATCTATCAACATTAGAGAAGTATATGATATGTTTAGTCAAATCGATTCAGCCCTAGTTGACTTATTAAATATGGGAAAAATATGTACTGATCTTGAAACAGATACAGCAAAATTCACTTGTGCTTATACATTTGCAGAAAAATATGGATTGTTAGGTTTTATGGTTGAAGCACCAATTAGTCCAGATTTTATGCTAAATGATGAAGTAACATTAAAAGAAAATAATTTTATTAGTAAAAATCGTACAATGAAAATAAAAGATTATTTTGAATTATTTTTTCCATTTGCTACTAATGATGAAATGAGTTATACAGTAACAAATGGTAAGGTCATTATAGAAACAAATTCAGATTTGCAAAAAATGTTAAATAGTTCATCACTTAATAATCAATTGATTTATTCGAGTTTTTACTGTGAAAAAATTGACTGGATTATAGATTATGCTAAAAAGATGTATAATATATTTAAAAAAGTTACAGATTTAGCAAATAATAATGTACATGACTTTGATGAATATGCAGCAAAAGAAACCATAAATAGTTATTCTTTTTCTGGAATGCCTTATAAAATTAATGTGTATGGAAATACTCCAGAGATATGTTGGCAACCTAATTCACTAAAACAAGCATTAGATATGTCTTTTGGATTTATGCTTTGCAGTAATCAAAATCCGTTAAAGATATGTAAACATTGTGGTAAAGTATTCTATGCTAAAAATCCTAAAGCTGAATATGATAGTAGTCAATGTAGAAATCAAGCAAATGTATATAAAAGTAGAAATAAAAACAAAGAAAATTAAAAATAATTAATAAGATTGTAGAAAAAACATTGTCTTTAAAATTAAAATCAAGTATAATAAAAACCTCCTTTTCCCAAAGGAAATCTTTGAGGAAGGAGGTGAACATCTTGAGTTCATTCGATTTAATTTGGCGATTAATCGTTTTATTATTATTAAGTAATAGTAAAAATGATGAAAACCAAAATTCTCAGGATTAGTACAAACTAATCAAAGGCAGTCTGGTCAACTGCCTTTATTTTTTACACACAAAAAAAAGAGATATGTGGTCAACATATCTCGTGAACATTCGAGTTCTTCGATTATTCTCTTGCTTAAGCTAAATATAGTATACTATATTTTTTATTATATGTCAAATGTTTTTCAAAAATTCATTTTTTTTAAATTTTTATAAAAACAATTTCTATTCGAAGTATATCATAAAATAAGAAAAAGTACTAGTATTTTACATAAAAATGTGATAGAATAGTAAGCAAGTGCTAGTGAATACTAGTTTTAAATTTTTATACTCCTGTTTTACAGGTTAATATATAGACAGTTAATACAAAATAAGTATTTTAAGGAGGAAGCTTTATGGAAGAAAAACTAAAAAATTCAATGAGATTTTATATGTTAGCCACACAGCTTAAATATAAGATAAGAAGTGGCTGGGATAAATCACATTGGAATGTGAGTAAAGATCGGGTAGAAAGCATTGCAGAGCATGTTTATGGAGCTTGTATTTTAGCTTTAAGTATTGATTCTGAATTTAAAACGAATTTAGACATCAATAAAGTTATAAAAATGTTGGTTCTTCATGAATTAGGAGAAGTTATTATTGGTGATATTACACCATTTGACAACATAACTCCTGAAGAAAAAATGAAAAAAGAACATGAAGCAATGCGAGAAGTTATTGGCGACTTGGTTAATCAAGAGGAGTTTCTTTTGCTACTATTTGAATTTGATGAAAAGAAGACCAAAGAAGCAATATTTGCTCATCATTGTGATAAATTGGAAGCAGATATACAAGCTAAAGTTTATCAAGATATGGGATGTCAGCATCCGTTAAATGAGCAAGAAGACAATGTGGTTTTCAAGAGTGATAAAGTTCAACAGATGGTAAAAGATGGAGCTCAAACTGCATTTGATATTTGGTATGAATGGGATAAATCATTGTACTATGATGACGAAGATTTTGCCAGACTTCTTGATTATTTGAGAACAATCAATACTCAAGAACTTTTAAAGTAACTCGTAAACTAATTAGTTAAGGAGGAATTTATATGATACTTGAAGAACGGACTTTATCATTAAAAGAGGTAGGAAACATTTTCAAAATGGTAGCAGAGGCATTGAATGAAAATATACACACACAAGTTATAATTAGTACAGATATTTTAAATGAACTGCGTCATAATGATTGTGAGTATAATGTATATTTTCATAATTATTTGGATATGGACAATGTAAGCGAATGGTACACATTACATGAAAGTCATGCTTTTTCACCTATAATTTCACAGTTAGGAACAAAAATGTTTGGACATAAATATTCCCAAGTAACAAGATTTATTTTTCGTAATTATAATTTTGCTAAAGAATTTTGTGAAAATGGAGAGTTTACATTTTATGAATACGATATTCAAAAGATTTTGTTCATTAATGTAAAGTGATTTAAGTATTATGTTATTTTTAGAAAAGGGAAATTATTTTTTATAATTTCCCTTTTCATTTTATAGTAGATTTACATTTCTAAATTCCATTCCTTTTCTTTTTCTTCATGTTTTAATTGTTTTTCTGGATTTAGATAAGTCTTTGTATCTTTTTCAAATTCTTTAATCAATTCTTTAGATTCACCAATTCCAAATTTATGACAAATCCAATCAATAAATTTTTCAACTGTTTCATAGAATTTATCAATGATTTTGTGTAGGTGATTATTTTCCTTTTCCAACTTTTTAAATTTTCCTTTATATTCATATTCTAAATCAATAGTTTTTTCTTCAAATTCTTCTTCTAACTCTCTTTTTCTATTTTTAAAATTAAAATCAAGATTATTACTTTTTAACTTATATTCATGTTCTAAATTTTTAACAGTATTGTGTAGTTCTTTATTATCAGCAATAATTTTATCTCGTTCTTTTTGGTATTTTTCAACCTCATCAATAATTTTTGATTGTTTTGATAGTTCTTTATGCAATGATAAATTATCTTTGTATAAATCCTTAATTAAATCATCTTTTGGTTTTATAATTTCTTCTAGTATTTTTTCATCTCTTTTCTTCGATAATCTATTTACTTTAATGTCATTAATATCTGGTGTATCTGGTAATTCTAGTTTTATTTCATTTAAAATTTTCTTGGTATTTTCGTAATTTGTAATTTTTTTATATTCTTCAACAGTATAATGTTTTCTATTAGCATCTTCAACAAACATTCCTCTTTCTAAATCAAAGCCTTTTGACTTAACATGATTAAAATAGGAATCTTGTAGTTTTCTATAACTATCACGACCCTTCCAAAAATCTCTGGCACATATTTTATCAATTTCATTTCCTTCTTTATCTTTTGTATGAACAATGGGAACAAACATTAAGTGCATATGTGGTGCTCCCTCATCTAAATGCACTACTGCTGCTATTATATTCTTTTCTCCGAGATTTTTATAATTGCAAATAAACTTGTAACATTCATCAAAGTATCTTTTTGTTTCCTTTTCTCCAATTTTATCAAAGAAACTTTGGTCAGATGTAAATATTATTTGACACATTACAATACTATTGCTTTTAAGATGTCCTTGTGGATTATTCTCTTTCATATACTTATCAAATTCCTTTGTGTATGTGAACTCATTTTTCTTCATATAATAATTCAAATGTGTTCTAGTTGGATCAATGTCCTTATTAGAGTGTTTTTTTGCTTTTCTATCATTGTGAGTACATTTTCCATTTATTTCTGCTCTTGTTAATTTTTCATTTCTTACAATAGCGTAACTCATATCTCCTTGCACCTCCTTCTTTGCTCAAGATATTGTTTCAATGTCTAACACACTAGACAAACAAGTTTGTCGTGTGGCAAGGAAAATCAAATTTTTCCCCACACCCCTTTGCCTAAAAAATGCTAATTACATTTTTTAGGTTTTTTCATAAAAATGCTCGTCGCAATTTTTATGAAATCCCAGCAAGAAAAATAAATTTTTCTTACTAGGTTCACTTTAGCGACTACCAAGTAGAAACCAGAGGGAGAGAGCTAAAGTGAATTAGGTGTAATAATCCCATTTGTAAAAAATAGAATTATTACACCTATATAAGCTGAAACCGTCGGTCGTTCGCCTCGTTTCATAGGTAGTCTAGTAAGCAGTAATATTACTACTATAATTGCTGATACTATTTGTATCTTTGTTCATACTTGCCCAAACTTTTTACAATTACAAATCCATTTTCAAGTTTTGCCACCGAATACTCTTTAATTTATTGTGAGTTTTTGTCCTAAGATCTCACTCACGCACTTTGTATAATTAGACTACTTACACAAATACGAATGAACTTTATAGCATCGGCTCATTACACCTATCACTTTTTAAGAGTTTGTGGCAATTCTCTTTTGCACGACAAAAAGCCCGTTTGTAGGTTTTTATTCTACAAACGGACTTTATCAGTATATTAATTTTATTAATTATAAATGTTTATACAAATTATATTTATGTTTTAAATATAATCCTAAACCAATAGATTTTTTATTATTGGCAATTTCTCTTGAATTATTTCCTGCATAATCATATCCATTACAAAAGTTTTCTAACTCTACTTTGTTAATATTAGATAAGTATTTATTTTCAAAATCTTCTTTTTCTTCTTTTGTTTCAAATTCAATTACTACTTCATTTAAACGCTTCATTGCATATGCTTCTTCTGAATTATCATATGTCTTTTTTAAATTAAATAAAAAATCTCTTAAAATAATTTCCTTACAATCTTTTATAAAATATTTGTATTTATAAGTATGCCCTTCATATTTAAAATATCCAGATAATGGTACAATAGTCTTTAATCTTCCAGAATCTAAACTCACTACTTGAGTAGAATATATACAAGTAGTATTATATTTTAAATTTAAAGTTGCATAAGATGTACTTTCATTTGTCATTAAATAACTATAAAATTCTGTATTATTGTTATCCTCATCAATTATTTCAATCATATAACTTGGATTTTCTTTAAAATAGTAACCATCAATAAAATCATCTTGCGTTCTGTCCCAATTATCAACATCTCTTAGAGTATCAAATATATATTCCAATTTATTTTTCTTTTTTAAATTTATTCTCTGACCAAAATTTAAGCTTATGGTATTCTCCATACTCTCTTTCCAATTATGTAATAATTTTACTGTATATTTTGATTCATCAATATCTATAAGTTTTGAGCAACTCTGGCAAAGCCAAATGCCATTTTCAATACTTTTTCTTTCTTCTTCTGTCATATTCTTGTTGTATCTCGGACCACCAGGAGAAGCAGCACAAATATGAGCTGCTACACCGATATTATTAATGCCATTTTGAGTATCTGGTCCAATAGTTAATTGTTGACAACTTGGATTCGAACATATAAAAGCAACTCTTTTTGCAAGTTTTAATTTTATTATTTCTGTAAAATCGTCTCTTTTATTATTTTTCATTTATGCTTTCCTCATTTTTCATAATAATTTCATCTCATTTTTTTAGACCATGGTAATGGATAATCTTCATTATATTGTAAATTATAATGTATTATCTCTGATGTTATATTATTCATAATTTGAGGTGTTGAATCTCGGATAACTTTTCTTACATTGTAATCACCATATTTTTCTTCTATATAAGTGTATCCAAATAGTTTTTGGTGTAATAATGTCAAAAAATCATTTACACACACCTCAACAGACATCATAATTAATGTGGATTCTTTTGAAATTTTAGGATCAATAAAATTTTCCCATTTATGTGCATTATATCTCACTAACATTCCATAACCCATTATTAGTAAATAGCAATAAAACATAAGATTAAGACAATATATACCATCTTCAAACTTATTTGGTAGTATAAGATACTCATTATAAAATAAATTATTTTTTATAGCATCATCATTCGCGATTTTTTCTTTCCCTTTCATATTAAAACCAATATGTAAAATATTGATTCTATCATCATAAGTTCCATGTATTCCATACTTTTCAGATATTTCTTTTCTTTGCTCAATCTGTTTAAAGTCCTTACAATACATTTCAAAATCTTCTTTAGTGTTGAGGACTCTTTTAGCTATATTTGACATTTTTAATGTTGTTTTATTAAAAATATCAGATATTTCTGGAATTTGGCTTAATAGTAATTCAAATGATATTTCTTGTTTTTTTAAAACAGCATTATTAAAAAGTTTTAATATAAATGTTGGAACTCCACTTTGTTCAATAGTAATGTTTGTTTCCAAAATATTATCGTTGATACTATCATCTGAAATATTAAAGCCATGTTTTTTAAAGTATTTTAACATATCTTCATCTAAATATAGAAGATATGCCATTCCTTTAGCAAAATTATTCAAAGCATAAGAATATAATAGTGGGTTAGTAGATAAATTAGCATTTTGAGCAGATATTATAAATTCGTTAGCTTGTCTAAAACAAGCTGAAGCCACTTCAGAAGAATACAATATCTTAGCTTCTTCACCATCTGGATATTTGTTTTTTATATAGTTATAACAATAATTAGTTTGTTGAAATAGTTGTAAATCTGCTAAAATATCTTTTAGTGGATTATTTGAAATTTTAGTGTTTAACATTTTTTTCCTCCATATGCTATTATTTTTTTAGTATTATATCATAATTTATAAACTTTATAAATATCAATAATAAGTTAGACTGTTATTCTATCAAAAGTTCTAACACTAAATTCAAAGTTTTAGAAAAAAAGATTTTTGTTTCTCTTGCACATTTAACAATAGATAGGCTATAATAACCTTACATTTAAGCTAATTTGAAAGGTTAATAACCAACAATAATTGGTGTTAAAAAATGGTAAGTAACAGATGGCGTAAAATTCTTAAAATCCTGCGGTTGAATAAACCGTGCCGGTTCGATTCCGGCCATCTGCACCAACGACGTTTCTGTTCGAACTAATAGAACAGATATGATATGAAAATCAATCAGAAATTAAAATCTGGTTGATTTTTTTGTTGTTCAGAAAAGCAACATCAAAATCATCCTATGCGAGGATGGTGTGTGAAATGCAGATAATTAAGCAAGAACTACAATTTGAGGAAAGTTTAAAACAACGACTTGAATTTATATGCGAGTTTTCAAAGGTAACTCCTACTTTTATTAATGGTAGCATTAGAAAGATTGAAAAAACTAATCTTACGTATATTGAGCCTCATAAAGTGATTATCAAAAATGTTACTCTTTTAGTTTTTAATTATTCTAATGATGTGTATATTTCTAATTTATATAAAAAGATTAAAATATCTGAATTAGAAGAATATTTGAAAGGCATATAAACTGTTAAAATTTGACATTTCTTAAAATTATGATATAATATTTTATGTAAACATTGTATTTATTGGGAGATGATTATATGTTTTATATAAAAATATATTTTAAAATAAAAGTATTTAAGAGGTGTCATTAGTATTATTGTGTACTATGATGCCTCTTTTTGAGTATAGGAGGTTTGTAGAAATTGAATGATGAAAAGAAAAAATGTGGATTGTATATGAGAGTTTCAACAGATGAACAAGCAAGAGAACGGATTTAGTTTACCAGAGCAAAAAGAAAGACTAGAAACTTTTTGTAAATTTAAAGGTTATGAGATAATAGATTATTATGAAGATGCTGGAATAAGTGCTAAAACTGGTAATCATAGACCAGATTTTGAGAGACTAAAAAAAGATATTAAAGCTAAAAAGATAAATACTATTGTTGCCTTAAAACTAGATAGAATAACAAGAAGTATATATGATTGGGAAAATTTAATGACCTTTTTATATGAGAATAATGCCTATCTTGATTGTGTTAATGATGAAATAAACACAACAAGTGCTAATGGGAAAATGATTTCAAGATTATTGATGAGTGTAAGTCAAAACGAAATTGAGAGAACAAGCGAAAGAACTAAAGTAGGTTTAGCAGGTGCTATAAAACAAGGGCATATTCCTCACGTTGCTCCATTAGGTTATAAACACGAAGATAAGAAAATGGTAATAGATTATTCTACAAAAGATATTGTAATTAGAATATTTGATTTATATTACAATGGCTATTCTTATCAGAAAATAAGCAATTTATTTAATGAAGAACAAGTATTAGGTAAAACTAACTGGCGTGACTCTAGCATAGTTACAATACTTGAAAATGAAATATATAAAGGCGATTTTGTTCACGGAAAAAGAACTAAACACCCAACTTATTATGAAGATGTGGTAGAGCCTATTATATCAAAAGAAATGTGGTCAGATTGTCAAGTGCAGAAAAAGAGAAACTCAAGAAGTTACCAAAGAACATTAACTTATTTATATTTACAAAAATTAAAGTGTCCTAAATGTGGTAGGATACTTGGAGGAAAAGCAACTACAAAGAAAAATGGAAAATCATATTTTTATTACTACTGCAATGATTGTAAAATTGAATTTAAAGAAAATGTTATAAACGATTATTTCAATCAATTTATAAATGAATTAGTAGAATACGACTCAGTAGTAAATCAATTCTTCTTGCCTATGATAAAGCAAAAATTTGATGAGCCAAAAGAACAACTAGAAAAAGAAATAAAAGAACAAACAGGCAAACTTGAAAGAATTAAAAAAGCCTATATCAATGGGGTTTTTGAATTAAAGGAATATAACGAAGAAAAGAAAATAGTTGAAAAAGCTATTGAAGAATTAGAAAGCAAACTAGAAACTACTGACTGCACCGAAGAACTAAGATTTACACCAAAAGATATTTTACTAAAAAGAGATATAGACTTTATTAACAAAGTAAAACTAGATAAAGAATATCAAGCAAGAACTAAAACTTGGAAAGATTATACTAGACAAGAGCAAGCAGAACTTATAATGAAGTACGTTGATGACATTGAACTTGATATGTTGGGTACAGAAATAATTGTAAAACAGATTAACTTTAGAGAGTCAATTTGTAAGCCTTGTCAAGAATTATATGATAATGGTTATATTGATACAACAAAACCTATGATATTAGGTAATGTGCTTGGTAGTGTACGATTTAGTAATTATTTGCCAGAGGAAGAAGTCGGCGAAATTATTATGAGATTAAGACAATATTATGATGTTCATTATACAGAAGCAACTTACTTTGTTGATAAGCAAATGTTTTATTTTAACTTTGCTGAAGATAATAGTGCTATTGTTAGAGTGTTCCCTTTAGAAGATTACTACAAATTAGATCCAGATAATAAAATGGAAACGTATAGATTTGGAATACTCTATATCAATGAAGAAGATAAATTTCAAATGCAAGAAATTGATACTGCATTTAATTATATACCAGATGAAACAAACGATAGTGTATTATACACAAAAGAGCCTATTCCTATTTCAGTAGGTGTAAAGCCAGTAAAGTTCTGCGAAGAAAATGCACAAAAAACAAATTAACGTGGCACGTTTTGTTTTTGCTTTTGCAAAAATGAAAGTGGCGATAGTTAATTTGAATAAAATTTATTTGCTAAAAATAAATTTTATTGCCTCGCAGAGCCCCCATGTTATGATAGTATGTCATAACATATAGGAGGTTAGGAATATTGACTAAAGTCAAATTCCTATGCTACGAAGAAAATTCTAAAGGAGGAAAAAGATGAACGAAGAATTAGCATATTCTATTCACTTGGGTAGTGATAAGAACAAAACTGCTAAAGCTAAAAAAATTGCAAAAAATAATCCATCTGGAGAAACATCATTTGCAAATAATGGAATACAAAATGCAACACAACTATCAAAAGTGAATAAACACAATTTAAGAGATTATGATAATAATAAAGAAGATATTTATATTTTATATGGGACAGATAACTTATATCAAGATGTTCAAAACTTATACTTACAAGAATTTGAAGAAGCAAGACTAGAATATAATTCCAAACAAACTAGAAATGATAGAAAAATAGAAAATTATTTTAAGCATATATCACAAGATAAACAAAAAGATTTGGCTTGTGAACTAATAATAGAACTTGGAGATATGGACTTTTGGAATGATAAAAGTTTAGATTATAGAATGAATATGAAATATGTTTTCAATGAACAAGTGCAAGACTTAATGAGAATTGTACCAGAATTTAAAGTGGCAAATGCAGTAATACACTTTGATGAACTATCTCCGCATTTACATTTAGTTGGTGTTCCAATAAAAGATGGTTATAAAAAAGGTATGACAAAACAACCTGCAAAATCAAAAGTATTTACAAAAGAGTCTTTAGGGCGAATACAAGATGAAATGAGAGTTTGTTGTATAAAATCGTATAATAAACATTATGAAAAAAACTCGATACTAAAACAAAAGAAAAAAGGCAGGAATCAAGATATAAATGTTAAAGATATGGGAGATTATAGAGGGATAAAAAAGCAACTTGAACAGAAAGAGAAAAAACTTGCTGAAGCAAATAATCAAACTAAAAAATTAGATAATACAACTAATGATATAAACACTATACTAGATAATTTAAAACCTACTAAACTAAATAAAAATAATATGGTTATTTCAAACGAGAATGTCCAAATAATAAAAAATTATACTAGCAAAGTAAAAGATACTACTGAAACTATTAGAAGTGTTAATGACTTAAATATGGCGATTAAAGATTTTGAGCATAGTTCTTTTGAAATATCACAAGAAAATCGTTCTCTTAAATATCAATTAGAATTAAAAGATGATGAAATAAGCTGTTTAAAAGGTGAATTATCAACAAAAGACAAGATTATAGGCAAACTACAAGCTGAAAAAGAAAAACTAAAACAAGAATTGCAGAAATTTAAAGGCTTTTGGCATAGTATTATGAGCCATTTTCACAAAAGAATTTGCTATGATAAAGATAATAACTATAAAATTGTAAGTGATGACCTATATAAAAATGGCATATTTGATAGCAACGATAATGAAATTGCAAATAATATTTATAAAAAAGTAACTATACCAGACGAAAACAAGCAAAACAAGAATAAAAAGAAAAATAATGATACTAGATTTTAAAAGGAGGAAAAAATCTATGAATAGTGAATTACCAAAAATAAAGATAGATAAGAGAACAGGGATTGAATATCATTTAGAGGGAGATTATTATATACCAAACCTAGCAATGCCCAAACAAGAAAAAATCGTTTTAAATAAATATGGAAGAATGAGATTAAAGTAATTGAAAGAACACAAAAAAGCTGATTATACTATAATGCTAATGGACGGAA
>ENA-ORLW01001366-ORLW01001366.1-human-gut-metagenome-genome-assembly--contig:-NODE-1366-length-27387-cov-3.822849_pt1 | contig 27387 bp, 21 predicted proteins | sample MGYA00243017_ERZ508829 | MGnify/ENA primary metagenome ERZ508829 (study PRJEB26277, sample SAMN04329776) | human gut metagenome | biome: human-associated habitat | host: Homo sapiens | place: USA...
CGCATAACAAAGCCTGGTGATATCACTGTTGGAGTTGGGTTTGGAATGCCAAAACCCGGAGGAGATATTCCGACTGTTTTTACAAGCGGAGTTATTAACGGACAATATGGTTTTTGGCGAAGCTGTGATTATGGAAAAACCTTTGATTTGATAAGTGATGATAATCAGCATTTCGGAACAGTGATAAGTATCTCAGGCGACCCGAGGGAGTTTGGAAGATTTTATATAGCAACAGGGTCAAGAGGACTTATACACGGTAAAGAAGTTAAATAAATTATTATGATTAAAAAATAAGCCTTAGAGCAATTAAGTTTTGCTTTAAGGCTTTTATTTATTTTGTTATTTTATGACTGTCAATAATATTTCTTATTGATTTATATAGATAAGGCTTTAACTCGTCGATTTCACGGGGTTCACGATATAAAATCGAACTGTAGCAGGTCGAACTTACAAGCTCGACTATCATAAATAGCATTATCTCGGGTTCATCAAACTCTATATCATTTCCGAGAATCATTTCATTGTATACCTGCATAAAGTTGATATCATCACTGCTGTCATCTATGAAAAGAACTGACTTGAATATTCCCCAGCTTAAATTTTTTGATATCAGCTTTAGAAGACTTTTGTTTTTATTAAGCTGATCTATAATCGAGTTTATTACGAAAATAACCCGGTCATCAAAAGCTTCAATGTCCTGAGTTTTCAGCTCGTCCAATGCTTTTGAAAAAATCTCACTTGATTTATGTTTAATTATTCTGTTGTTAATGTCATACTTATCTTTAAAATATAAATAAAATGTGCCTTTTGCAACACCGGCTTCGTTTGCAATATCAGATATAGATGTTTTATGAATTCCGTTTTTCACAAAAAGATCAAATGCTTTGCTCATAAGGGATTCTTTTTTCATAAGTTTGTTTTCAAGAATTTTACCCATTTTTGCATCTCCTTTATTTTAAAACCGGTAAGGTGGCGGATATGTCATACAGTCTATTATCAATTCCATTATAAACGAACATCTGTAACAAGTCAATATAGCAAAAGTGACTAATAGTCAGTTATGGACATGCTGATTATTATGCAAGGCTACAAAAATATGACCGATAGTCAATTTTCGCTCAAAAACATATTGACTGTTGGTCATTTTTATCATATACTACTTAATAAGTTTGAAAGCTTTAATATACAAAAGCAAAATCAATTAAAAAGGAGATTACACTTTATGATGGTTAGATTCGGGAAATCCATAGTAAAACTCAGAATACCAATAATTATAATAAGTGTTCTTTTGCTTATTCCTTCGTTTATAGGTATGCAAAGCACCAGAATCAATTATGATATATTGTCCTATCTTCCTAGCGATATTGATACAATGAAAGGGCAGGATATTCTTCTTGATGATTTTAACAAGGGAGCTTTTGCAATGTATGTTGTCGAAGGTATGGACGAAAAAGGAGCTTCTGAATTGAAATCGAAAATTCAGAATGTGGACCATGTTTCGGATGTTTTATGGTATGATTCTGTTGCAGATATTTCAGTACCTATGGATATTCTTCCTGAAAGCTTTAAAAAAATATTTAATTCGGATGACGCAACGCTTATGGCCATTTTCTTTGATGAGTCTACCTCTTCAGACGCTACGATGAACGCCATTGAAGAGATAAGAAGCTTATCAGATAAACAGTGTTTTCTTCAGGGAATGTCATCTGTTGTCACTGATATTAAAAATGTAACGAACAGTGAAATGCCAATGTATGTTGTGATTGCAGGTCTCTTGTCAATGATAGTAATCGGATTGTTTATGGATTCTTTTGCAATACCGTTTATATTTATGATGAGTATAGGAATGGTTATTCTTTATAATATGGGAACTAACTGTTTTATGGGCGAGATTTCATTTATTACCAAAGCATTGAGTGCTGTGCTTCAGCTTGGTGTTACAATGGATTATTCGATTTTCCTTTACAACAGCTATAAAGAGCAAACAATAAGGTATGACGGAGATAAAAAGCGTGCAATGGCACATGCGATTTCCAATACCTTCACTTCAGTTGCAGGCGGTTCAACTACAACAATTGCAGGATTTGCCGCACTTTGCTTTATGACATTTACCCTTGGATTAGACCTTGGAATAGTAATGGCAAAAGGTGTTATTCTGGGAGTAATAGGGGTAGTAACTATACTTCCGTCATTCCTTCTTGTGTTTGACAAAGTTATTGAAAAAACAAGACATAAAGAGCTGGGCATCGGAACAAGTAAAATTTCAGGTTTTATTGTAAGGCATTATAAGGCAATTATAGTTGTGTTTTTAATTCTTCTTGTTCCTGCTGTGTATGGATATAACAACACCGATGTTTACTATGATTTAGCGGGAACTCTTCCTAAAGATTTGGAATCTATTCAGGCGAGTGAAAAGCTTAAAGAAAACTTTGATATGAATTCGACTCACATGGTTTTAATAGATTCTGATTTAAAATCAAAGCAGACTCAGTCAATGCTAAGAGAGATGAATGAGGTTGACGGAGTAAAATTTGCACTTGGCCTTGATTCGGTAATAGGTGACGCAATTCCCAGAGAAATGCTTCCTGAATCGGTTGTAAGTATGTTAAAGAGTGATAAACAGCAGCTTATTTTGATAAGTTCGGAATATAAACTTGCATCTGATGAAGTTAATAATCAGTGTGATGAACTTGCAAGTATTGTAAGAAAGTATGATGATAATGGAATGTTAATCGGTGAGGCTGCATGCACAAAAGATTTAATAGAAACAACAGATACTGATTTCAAGGTAGTAAATGCCATTTCAATCGTAGCTGTATTTTTGATTATTGCAATGGTGTTCAAGTCAATTTCTATTCCGATTATTTTAGTTTCGGTTATTGAGTTTGCTATATTTATAAATATGGGTATACCTTGTTATACCGGTACAGTGATACCGTTTATTTCATCAGTTGTAATCGGAACAATTCAATTAGGTGCTACAGTAGATTATGCAATACTCATGACTAACAGATATAAAAAAGAACGGAATTTGGGAAAAGATAAAACAACTGCAATTACTATTGCTTTGAGTGCTTCAATTCAATCAATAATAATCAGCGGCTGCTGCTTCTTTGCAGCTACATTTGGAGTAGGTATATATTCAAAGGTTGATATGATCGGTTCACTTTGCAATCTTATGGCAAGGGGAGCTGTTGTGAGTATGATAGTTGTTATTTTTGTTTTGCCTGCTATGCTTATGGCATTTGATAAGATAATTATACATTCAAGCTTAGGCTTTAAGAATGCAAAAATTGCAGATGAAAAAAGATAATTTATTAATATCATTGTGTGCAGCGTCACGCTTGTAAGAACTTTAATTTTATACAATAAAAAATTGTGAGATACAGAGTTTTGTATTTTTCAAGGTATTGAACACGAATTGGGTGCAGCGTCACGCATATGAAGAACTTTAATTTTATACAATAAAAAATCGTGAGATACAAAGTTTTGTATTTTTCAAGGTATTGAACACGAATTGGGTGCAGCGTCACGCTGCCAAAGGAGGAAATTAACATGAAAAAACAGATAACAAGGATATTAGCAGGACTTACGGCATTTTTGATTACAATCAGTGCAACAGGAATTGCAGCGACAGCTAATGAAATGCCAAAAACAAACAGAGCGGTTTCTATGGCGGAAAGCAAATCTTTTAGAGGGATATTAAAAGATGAAACAGTTTATATAATTGCAGACGCTAACGGAGAATCACAAAAGGTTATTGTTTCAGACTGGATTAAAAATCCAAACGGAGTGAACGAAATTTCAGACAGCTCAATACTTAAAGATATTGAAAATGTTAAGGGAAATGAAGAATTCAGCCAAAACGGAGATAAGCTTTTGTGGAATGCTGACGGCAATGATATTTATTATCGGGGAACAACAAATGAGCAAGTTCCTGTGTCTGTTAAAATAACATACTATCTTGATGGTGAGGAGCTTTCACCTGATGAAATAAAAGGAAAAAGCGGTAAGGTAAAGATTAAAATCGATTATATAAATAATATCAAAAAGACAACAGAAATAAACGGAGAAAAGATTGAGATGACTGTTCCGTTTTTAATGGGAACAGGAATGATTCTTGACAATAATGTTTTCAGCAATGTCGAAATTACAAACGGAAAAATTATTTCTGACGGAAACAGAAGCATAGCTGTAGGTTATGCTATGCCGGGACTTGAGGATGCATTAGGATTAAATGATATTGGAAAAGACTCTGAAAAGAACATGGATATTGAAATCCCTGAATCTGTTGAAATAACAGCTGATGTAAAAGATTTTTCATTAATGACAACTATGAGCGTTGCCACGAACAGCATTTGGAATGATATTGATTTAGACAATGCCGACAGCATTGATGATTTGAAAAACTCACTTTCGGATTTAAGCAGTGCTTCAAACAAGCTCGTTGACGGAACTTCAGATTTGTATGACGGAGTGAAAGCTTTGCTTGACGGCTCTGACAGCTTGACTGAAGGAATTGATAAATTATCTGATGGCGGAAAGTCTTTAGAGAACGGTTCTAAAAAGGTCAGTAAAGGTGCGTCATCGTTAAAAGGCGGTTCTAAAGATTTATATAAGGGTGTTAAGTCAGCTAAAGCAGGTGCTGATAAATTATATACAGGTATAGACAGCTTAAATAAGGGTGCTAAAAAGCTTAAAACCGGAACTTCCGATTTAAAAACCGGTTCATCAAAACTGAAAACCGGAGCTTCGGATTTGAAGAACGGAACGCATAGTGCATATACAAGCACAAAGGATTTGGTAGACGGTGCAAACAGCCTGAATGCGGGACTGAAAACTGCAAATGACGGAGCATTGAAATTAAAAACAGGCTCACAGGATTTTGTCACAGGAGTAGGAAAAATAAAGGACGGTGCAAAGGATTTAAGCACCGGGATTTCTGATTTGAACGATGGATTGGCTCAGACAAAAGAGGGCGTTGAACAATCAATTGCTGCTAATGAACAGGTTTTAGCAGGGCTGAAAAAGCTTGTTGATTCTTCACCGAGTAATCAGGAATACAATAAGATGTATCAGACTTTGAAAACGACGATAGACGGACAGAAGAAACTGCTTCTAATGCTGGATTCAAATACAGATGGCGGTCTAAAGAATGGTGCGGAAAAGCTTTTGAAAGGTTCTCAGGCACTTGTTTCCGGCATTGAGGATGAAAAGAAAGGTTTAGAAGCCGGTGCTAAGGAGCTTTCAAAAGGAGCTTCTGATTTAAGTGATGGTGTTTTAGCACTTTACGGCGGAAGTGAAACATTGTATACAGGCACTAAGTCTTTATATACAGGACTGGGTAAGCTTGATACAGGTGCAGGAACATTAAAGTCCGGGGCAGATGATTTGTATAACGGTGCTGATAAGCTGAAAACCGGAGCAAATGATTTGTATGTCGGAAGCGGAAAGCTTAAAACAGGCTCAAAAGATTTGACAAATGGACTTTTAAAGCTAAAGAAAGGCTCTAAGAAATTAAAGAGCGGTACATCAACTCTTGCTGAAGGAACAAATTCACTTTATGACGGTGCTATGGCTTTAAATAAGGGGCTTGTAAGTCTGAATTCAGGAAGTGAAGAGCTTATTGTCGGGGTTGAAGCTCTCGAAGACGGTGCTAAGCAGGTTCGCGACGGTATGTTTAAATTCGATGATGAAGGAATAAGCAAAATCGTTGATTTGTTTGACGGAAATCTGTCAAGTGTTATTGATAGATTTAAGGCATTAAGCGATATTTCAAAAGAATATAAAAGCTTTTCCGGAATAGACAATAAAACCGATGGCAGTGTCAAATTTATAATAAAAACCGATGAAATAAAAAATGAAGAATAAATCTGATATTTTAATAATATAAGAACAGCCGAGTATTCGGCTGTTCTTTTTTCAGGTAAAATATTCAAGTTATTTTTTACAAAAAAGTTTATTTATTTTAGTGCAATATTTCATTTGGTATTTCGTTGACTAAATGATTTATAAATGATATAATTATTTTTAGTAAACTTATAACAAAGTGATATCTTAGTTCTGATTATTAAAAATACTAAATGACTGAGGAGGATATTATATGTCAGATTTTGCAATAAAATCCGTTTATGACAAAGATTTCAAAAAGTATGGAAAGATTATTGACGGATATAACTTAAGTGATATTTTAGACGCTATGGAAAACACTCCGCTTCCGAGTGATGTTGTTTATGTTCCGAGTGTTCCGTCTTTGGAAGTGCTTGATATCAAAAAAGCATTTGTTTCCGAAGTTTACGGCGGACTTCCTTGTCAGATAGGATACTGTAACGGAAATAACTATGCTTTAAACGCACTTGAATATCACCGTTCAAGTGAGATTAATATTGCAGCGACTGACCTTATTCTTATGCTTGGTTCTCAGTCGGATATTGAGGATGATTTTACATATGATACAAGTAAGGTCGAAATGTTTAAGGTGTCTAAGGGAACAATGATTGAGGTTTATGCAACAACTCTTCACTATGCACCTTGCAACGCTGACGAGAACGGTTTCAGATGTGTTGTTGTTTTACCGAAGGACACAAACACCGAGCTTTCAGGAAGTGTAGACAAATCAATCGGGGACAATAAGCTTTTATTTGCAAAGAATAAATGGCTTATAGGTCATGAAGAGTCAGGTGTTCAGAATGACGGGGGATTTATCGGGCTAAAAGGTGAAAATCTAAAGCTTGATAAGTAATTAAAATATACAAAAAGCTGTTCGGCTTTATGATAAAACTAAAATATGGAGGAAATTAGAATGTTTGATAACATGCCAAAAGTAAAAATCGGAATAGTAGCAGTTTCAAGAGACTGCTTTCCTGAGAGCCTTTCTGTTTCAAGAAGAGAAGCATTAATTAAGGCTTACAAAGAAAAATATAGTGCAGATGAGATTTATGAGTGCCCTATATGTATTGTTGAAAGTGAAATTCACATGGTTCAGGCTTTAGAGGACATTAAAAAGAACGGATGTAACGCTCTTTGTGTTTATCTTGGAAACTTTGGTCCTGAAATTTCGGAAACACTGCTTGCAAAGCACTTTGACGGACCTTCAATGTTTGTGGCTGCTGCTGAAGAGAGAGGAGACAACCTTTGTCAGGGCAGAGGTGATGCTTACTGCGGTATGCTCAATGCAAGCTATAATCTAAAGCTAAGAAATGTTAAGGCATATATTCCTGAATATCCTGTAGGAACAGCTGAAGAATGTGCTGACATGATTAATGAGTTTGTTCCTGTTGCAAAGGCTATTATAGGTCTTAAAGATTTAAAGATTATTTCATTCGGACCTCGTCCTTTGAACTTTATGGCATGTAATGCACCTATCAAGCCGTTATTTGATTTAGGCGTTGAGATTGAAGAAAACTCAGAGCTTGATTTGTTTGAAGCATATAAAATGCACGACGGCGATGAGAGAATTCCTGAGGTTGTTAAAGATATGGAAGCAGAGCTTGGAGAAGGAAACAAAAAGCCTGAAATTCTTCCTAAGCTTGCACAATATGAGCTTACTCTTTTAGACTGGATTGAAACACACAAGGGATACAGAAAGTATGTTGCTATTGCAGGAAAATGCTGGCCTGCATTCCAGACACAGTTCGGATTTGTTCCTTGCTATGTAAACAGCCGTTTGACTTCAAGAGGAATTCCTGTTTCTTGTGAAGTTGATATTTACGGTGCATTGAGTGAGTTTATCGGAACTTGTGTAAGTGACGATATAGTTACCCTTCTTGATATTAATAATACAGTTCCTTATGATTTATATGATGAGGACATCAAGGGCAAGCACGACTATACAACTAAGGATATATTCATGGGCTTCCACTGCGGAAACACAAGCTCTAAGAAGCTTACAAGCTGTTCTATGAAATATCAGATGATTATGGCAAGAAGTCTTCCTGAAGAGGTAACTCAGGGAACTCTTGAGGGTGATATTGTTCCTGGTGATATTACATTCTTCAGACTGCAAAGCACATCAGACGGAAAGCTTCGTTCATATATCGCTCAGGGAGAGGTTCTTCCTGTTGCAACACGCTCATTCGGAGCAATCGGTATCTTTGCTATTCCTGAGATGGGACGCTTCTATCGTCATGTTTTGATTGAGGGCAACTTCCCTCACCACGGTGCTGTTGCATTCGGTCACTTCGGAAAAGCAATTTACAATGTATTCAGATATTTAGGCATTGAGGAAATCGGATTTAACCAGCCGAAGGGTATGCTTTATAAGAGCGAGAATCCTTTTGCATAACTGAAAGATATTAAAGAATATAAGGACAGTCTTTTCAGACTGTCCTTTTTGTATAATTTTATATTATAAAAGAAAAATCAGGCGGAATATCGCTGGCTTTTTTGAGCGGTTTATTTTATTCGATACTAACTAATTTGTATATGTCCTGATATGCTTTTGTTCCGTCCGGCAAATCAATTATATTGCATGACAGTAAAGCATGAACAATTTTTCCGTTATCAGTGTTTATTGTAATCGGTTCATTGACAGCGACAAGATGTTCTTTTCTGTATTTCATAAATCTGCTGTCGAAATCATAAATTTCACTTGGAACCAAGTTTCTCATATAACTTCCGATATAACTGTCATAGGCTGATTTGATTTCGGGATCTGTTTCATATCCTTTGAACATGTTAAGATAAACATCATTGAAATCTATTACGATAGGTTCGTCTTCAACAGTATAGTGAACAATTGCACAAGGAATATTTTTATAAAGAGGGTGAAGATATTGATAATAAGACTCGATTCTCTCATCGCTTGTATATGTATTATGTTTATCTGCGAGTTTGTCAGTGAGCTCAATATATGCATTCTGAACAAAGCTCTGATTATTAATATTGACCAGGTTGATTTTACCCATTACCCATATAATACTGTTGTCACGCTTTTTTAAACGAATCTCATAAGTAGTGTATTCCTGTACCTGTACATAATATTCCAATAAAAGCTCAGCGTAAGCTTTGTCGTCATCATATACCATGTAAAGAGGGTCTTTTGCAATCTCAGCTTCAAATTCCTTATTGCTGTATCCAAGCATATCTGCCGCATAGTCGTTATGATAAACTATTTCGGATGAATCTTGACCGATTTCAATTTCTATTACTGCACATGGGAGTTTTTCAAATGTGTCAATAATAGTGTTTTTTGATTTGTTGACTTCCAAGCTGAGAGAGTAAATTTTATTTTGCATATCAGTTTGTTCTGTAATATCTTCAGCGGTTACAGTAATTAGTGTTTTTTCCGAGTTTTCATCAAGATAAGAAATTTTTATTCTTATTAATTTTTGTGTGTTTCTGATAGTACGCTCAAAAGTTATTGTCCTCTCTTTTTTATCTTGAGCTACCAGAAAGCAATTTTCTTTAAATTTATTTTGCTGCTGCATATCTAATGATTTATAGTTGAAATCGGTATTATAAGAAGAATGCCCCATAATTTTCAAATAAGAATCATTTGCATAAATCAGCGTGAGCTCTTTTTCGTTAATTGAATAAACTGAAACTCCGTACGGTATTTTTCCGAATAAAAGATAATGTACACTGCTTTTAGATTTTAGTAAATCAAATTCAGAAGTGTTTTTTATGATACTGTAATGATTTGAATTGTAGCTTATTTTATGCTCTGAGAATTCATTAAAATCTTTTACAGTGACAGGCCGTGAGAAATAATATCCTTGAAGTCGGTCGCAGCCTACGCTGTCTAAAAATTCGACATGTGATTTTGTTTCAACGCCTTCTGCAACAGTCTGAATATTCAGGCGTTTTGACATGTTTATAACAGATGTGATAATACTTTCCGACCGCGGAGATATAGTATCTCTTCCTAAAAATTGCATATCTATTTTCAGAATATCAACAGGGAAGTCTTTTAGATGGTTGAGTGATGAATATCCGCTTCCGAAATCATCCATAGCTAAAATAAATCCCTGAGACTGGAGGTAAGAAGACTTTTCTAAAAGCTCCTGTGGATTGTCAATATAAGCACTTTCGGTAATTTCCAGTTTAAGCATACCGGGATCAATATTGTATTTTTTAGTTAATTCAATAATTAAGCTGCACAGATTAGGATTTTGAACATTGACTCTTGAAATATTCACAGAAACAGGAATTTTTTTTAAGTTCTTTTGTTCTCTGTCGCTTAGGAACTTACATGCTTCTTCCCAAACAAAGTAATCCAGTTCTTTGATAAATCCGTTTTTCTCAAAAAGCGGAATAAAATCATTAGGCGGTATAAGTCCTTTTTGCGGATGATTCCATCTTATCAAAATTTCGCCGCTGTCAACACAGTGATTATGTATGTCAATTATAGGCTGAATATAAATTTCAAATTGATGTTCTTTTAATGCAGAAGTCATATCGTTATATATTTCCTGCTCAGCCAAAAGAGTATCACGAAGAGTTTTGTCATAATATGCATAGTGTACCGAATAATCACCTTTGATTTTTTGAAGAGCTAAGTTAGCACGGTCACACATATTGTCAACGGGAAGATTTATATCTTCGACATCGTAAATGCCAAAGCACACGGTCGTTTTAAAATTTGGATTGATGTCGTCAAAAAAGTGTTCTGATTTTTCGCATAAATCCTTTAGGTTCAAAAACTTTTTATCTATACATATCGCAAAATGGTCAGCAGAAATTCTTCCGTAGGTTCCTTGAGTACCTACAAGATTTTTCAATTTCTGTCCCATGGTGTAAAGCAGTTTATCACCCATAGCAGTACCGAAAAGATCATTTATTATTTTAAACCGTTCTATATTCCAATATATAATAACGAACTGGGTCTGCGGATAATCTTTTATCATTTCGGATGTTTTTGAATAGAAAGTTTCCTGATTGTATATGTCGGTCAATTTATCAAATTCAGCCCGATATCTGATTTCGTCTTCATTATTTTTAGAATTGGTGATATCATTGGAAACCGATAGAAGAACAGGATAATTGCTGGAATAATCTATTTTATTTCCTTTGAGATTTATCCATTTTATTTCTCCGGATTTATTATAAACCTGAAAATCAATATCGAAGTTTTTATTGGCATTTATAGCGTTTCTTGATGCTTTGGCAGCACGCTTTCTGTCTGATAAATGCACAAAGTTGTATGTACTGAATTCATCTTTTATAATATACTCTTTCAGCTTGGAAAAGCCTTTGCTTTCATAAAGATTTTTAAATCCGCCGTCCGGATAAAATTCTGTTAAGGCAACACCTCCGAGCATATTATCAAGTATTGTCTGGAGCTGCTGCTGGGCTTTGTTTTTTCGTCTTAGAATAAGATTTTCACGCTCAGTTGTTTCACGGTCGCTGTTATTGATAATATTTAACACCCGATGTTTTACAATTTTTGAGTTGAAAGGATTGCTTATAAAATCAACAGCACCTAAATCAAGAGATTTTATTTCGTCTTCCGGATTGCTGGCAGCGGTTATTACAACAACAGGAATATCCGCTAAATCAGGATTGCCTGACTTTATCCGCAAAAAATCATGACCGTCGATTTTCGGCATAATAATATCAAGTAAAATGATATCAATTTCATTTTGCTTAGCGTTTAGTATATTCAAAGCATCTTCACCGTTATCAGCTTCATAGATTTTAAAGCTGTCTTTAAAGATTTCACTTAGCATAATGCGGTTTACCTTTGAATCGTCCGCTAAAAGCATTGTATGTTTTTTATTCATGTTATCACCGCTTAAATTATATTTAATATACTGTTTATAAATTAACATAAGCATATGAGCTTTTTATAATTGAAATAGTGTCTTCATAAGCTTTTGCTGTATTAGTATATAAAAGTTCAAGGCTTGAATAATTCATTAAACGAAGGGCTTCTGTAAGCTCCTTAGATTTTTCATATAAATCGACAAGACATAAGCTGCCTGAAGTTCCTTTTAGATTATGCATAAGTTTATACATTTTTTGATATTGTTTTGATTGATAAGCGTTTTTTATTTCTTCAAAAGAAAAATTATTAAGAAAATCTATAAGTAAACTTTCATATAATTCCTTATTTCCCATCAGCCTTTCTACGCCTTCATCATAATTAATTCCGTTTTGTATTAAAAAATTTTTATTCATTTGATTTTCCTTAATTTTGTATAAGTTTTGCCTAAGAAATATTTAATATGTTATAACCGCATTTTATTCACCGGTTTTTTATCCGGCTGATAAATTAAGATTAAGCATTAAACAATGTTTTACTGAAATTCTAAAGCACTAATGTTCGATCATTTGTCTATAAGCGTACAACACCCTTTATTGATTATATAATATTTTGGTGAAATTTGCAATACTACTTATGTTTCAATGCGTTTTTTTGTGAATATTTCACAAACCTTAAAGTTTTTTTTAGGTTACAATTTAAAAAATTTATTATGAATTTATTTTATAATTATTTTCGAAAAAGGTAATATAATTCAAATTATATTATATGTTGTAACGAAATGAAAATGCCAAAACCTTGTTGCGTAATTATTTTTATTAAATATATTTACTAAAAATTTTAATTTATTTATGCCCGAAAATGTTGTATAATAATATTAAAGCAACTATGAAATTAGTTTTTAATATTAATATAAAATTATAATTTTTATGAAATAAGGAAATGAGAAAGTATGAAGGAATTTGTTAAAATTATAGATTTCAAGAAGCTCTCATGTGCTTTTGCAGTAATTCTTTTGGCAGTTTTATTATGTACATCAATTTTTTCATTTAAAAGTAACATGATAACGCCTCAGCCGCTTGCGAAAAATGTAAGTGCTGACAATATAACCGAAGAGCGGATTGATATAGAAAAATTCAAAAATTCAAAAATCAAATTAACATTAACTTTAAAAAGAAAAAGTATCAAGTTAAAGTTCACTTCTGTTAAAAACAGTTCATGCTATGAGATTTTCAGAAAGCAAAAAAATGAAAAGAATTTTACGCTTATAGGTACAACGCAGAAAAATCAGTTTTCAGATAAAACTGTTAAGTCAGGGAAAACATATATTTATAAAGTAAGAGCGGTTCTGAAGCAAAAGGAAGGGCAGATAAACGGCAAATGTTCAAATAAGATAAAGAAAAAGTATGTTAAGTTTGATGAAAATAAGAAGATGGTTGCATTAACTTTTGATGACGGACCGGGAAAATATACAAAGTCAATTCTCAAATGTCTGGATAAAAATGACGCACATGCCACATTTTTTGTATTGGGAAATTCGGTTAATAATTATAAACCTTCTATAAAAAAAGCAGATTTAATCGGCTGTGAAATAGGAAGTCATTCTTTTGACCATTCAAACCTTAGTATTCTTTCTTCAAAGGGAATTAAAAGTCAGATGAACAGGACTGATAAAAGACTTAAAAAGATAATAGACCATGGTGCTTCACTTATGCGTCCTCCATACGGTGCAATTAATTCATCCGTAAAAAAAAGTGTTAAAAAACCTGTTATAACATGGAATATCGATACCCGTGACTGGGAGACAAGAAGTGCTTTATCAACATATAAAAGTGTTATTAAAAATGCAAGAGATGGCGATATTATTTTAATGCATGATATTCACGGCTCAACGAAGACGGCGGCATTAAAGATTATTCCGGAACTGAAAAAGCGGGGCTATCAGCTAGTTACTGTCTCTGAGCTTGCAGAGTATAAAGGTGTAAAGCTTAAAAACGGTGAGGTTTATAATAAAATAAAGCAGTAAAAAGCCGAATGGGATAACTCTGTCTTTATGTATTTGAAATTTATATATTTTAATGATATACTTGATATAATGAAATATACAGCAGTCTTTAAAGCATAAGGATAATGTTCTGTAACTTTTTAATACCGGAGGTTTTATGAATATATTTTTTCTGTTGAAGCCTAAAGCGTTGGTTTCTTATATATATGATGATAATTCTATAAGACAGGCACTTGAAAAATTGAGAGCTCATAAATTCACAGCTATACCCGTTATAAAAAAGGACGGTACATACGTAGGAACGGTTAGCGAGGGGGATTTTTTGTGGCATATTGTAGATAAGAATAAGTATGACGGAATTAAATCCGAAGAGGAATATCTTGTTTCTGACTTAATTAAAAATGATAAAAATCCGCCGGTTAAGTCCGATATATCTATGGACGAGCTTTTGCTGAGGGTAATGCGTCAGAACTTTGTTCCTGTTATTGATGACAGAAACATTTTTATAGGTATTGTGACAAGAACAGATGTCATAAAATATTATTATGATAAAGAGCAGAATGATAAGTACAAAGATATAACTAATGTTTAAATTTATATTATATAAAAACAGCCTGAAGATAACATTGTTTTATCATCAGACTGTTTTTTATTGTTTACTTTTTATTTAAAGACTTTTTTAGTTTGTCCGCAAACAGGGCATTTCCAGTCATCCGGAAGCTCATCAAAAGGAATGTCACCCGAGTACTCATAGCCGCACACACTGCATTTTACGCTTTTTATATTACTGCCTTCATTTTCTTCTGAAATATATGTAGGAGCATTTTTGGGACTTTTGCCCTTTATGGTATTATGATAATAGTCATATGTCATCGGAATATCATCGGTTAAAATTTCAGCATCTGAAACCTTTCCTAAAAAAACGGTATGTGTTTCTGTTTCCATAATATCAATAACACTGCATATTATATATCCGCAGCTGTCTTTTATTACGGGCTGATAAGCTTTCACATCATAATCGATATTTTTAAATTTATCTGTCAATTCACTTGATTGAAATCCGAATGTACCTATAATAGACGGATTGGAATTTACAGATAAAATTGAAATTGAAAAAGCTTTATTTTCTTTAATGCATTTATTTGTATAATTATTCTTATTAATGCTTATTGCAATTGTCGCAGGTTCCGATGCTATTTGCATAGCACTGTTTGCAGTGCATCCCACAGGTCTTCCGCAATCCCAAGTGCTTATTATGTATAACCCATATGATATTTTTCTGAAAGTGTTTTTATTCATGTTTATAACCGCCTCCCTTGATTTTTGAAAGGAAATATATCAACTTGTTTTATTTAACATAAAACTAAACAAAGCAGGGAAGTTAAAAACAAAACCCTGCTTTATTGAACTTTAAAATTTAATAATTTTCTGCTCTGACCATAAAATATGATTTAGGATGTGAACATACAGGACAAACTTCCGGTGCTTTTTTTCCTATAACAATATGACCGCAGTTTGAACATTCCCAAATTACATCACCGTCTTTTGAGAATACACAGTCACCCTTAATATTTGAAAGAAGTTTTTTATATCTTTCTTCATGTTCCTTTTCAATTTTTGCAACTTCTTCAAATAAAAATGCTATATGGTCAAATCCTTCTTGTTTTGCAGTCTCTGCAAAGCCTGCATACATATCAGTCCACTCATAGTTTTCACCTGCGGCAGCGTCTTCAAGATTCTTTATTGTATCAGGCACAGCACCGTTATTTAAAAGTTTAAACCATATTTTAGCGTGTTCTTTTTCATTGTCGGCAGTTTCTTCAAAGATTTTCCCTATTTGAACATAACCGTCCTTTTTTGCTTTGCTTGCATAGTACCTGTATTTTGTTGAAGCCTGAGATTCACCTGCGAACGCTGCCAATAAATTAGCTTCTGTTTTTGATCCTTTTAAATTGTCCATAATCATTCCTCCTGTAATTTAATATATAATTGTATCGGGATGGCTACCGATAAATACAAAGTATGAAAATAATGGTTTTCATATAATAAATGATATCAAGATTAATTGAATAATGTATTAAAAATCAGTGAAGCTGTAAATTACTTTCTGTAAATTTAATCAGTTCACTTTTTGTGTTTGGTATCTTGTTATCGAGCACAGCATCTAAAATTTTATTTAACATTTCACCTATTTGTTTTCCGCAGAGTCCAAGTTTCAAAAGGTCATCACCGCTTATGTCAAGATCCTTAATTTGAAGCGGTTCATTGGATTTTATTATATTTTCACCTATAATTTTGACATTCATAATGATATTTAATTTTTCTTCACGCATATATTCGGATTGTGCAAATGTATCTGCAAGTCTTATTTTTATATAATCCTCAAAAAAATATTCACCGTAATTCGACAAAAATCTTTTTATCGGTTTTTCTTGTGCAGGAAACCTGTTGTCATGCTGAGAAATCAGTTTGCAAATATATTTTATATCATTTTTAGGAAGTTTAAGGCGATTCAATATAACTTCAGACATTCTTTTGCTGACATCGGGATGCATTTTAAAATGAGATGTGCCTTGCTCATCTGTAGTCATAGTTTCGGGTTTTCCGATATCATGAAGAAGCATAACCAAACGAAGCTCTGGTTTGGGATTTATATTTGCGACAGAATGTGCGATATGTTCATAAACATTATAGCAATGATGCGGTGTGTTCTGAGGCGTTAAGTCGCATTTGCCAAGCTCAGGTATAAGATGAAAAATCAGTTCTTTGAATTCAAGCAGGATATTAAGTACATTTTCACCTGTCAGTAATTTTAAAAATTCTTCATGTATTCTCTCTGCTGAAACAAAATCAAGGAGCTTAATTTTTTTTAGCAAAGCAGATTTTGTTTTCGGCTCTATAGAAAAACTCAGTGTTGAAGAAAACCTGGCTGCACGCAGTATTCTTAAAGCGTCTTCTTCAAAACGAAGTTCAGGGTCGCCGACACAGCGAATTATTTTGTTTTTTATATCGCTTAAACCTCCGAACCTATCTATTATGCCGGTTTTTTTATTATATGCAAGTGCGTTTACTGTGAAATCACGCCGTGAAAGGTCATCGTTTAAATCAGAAATATATTCGACCGCATTGGGATGACGATGGTCACAGTAGTCAGAATCATATCTGAACGTTGTGATTTCAAGCGGTAAACCGTCAATTACAACAGTAATGGTCCCATGCTTTATTCCTGTTTCTGTTATTCTGTATTCTCCGAATATATCTTTCAATTTCTGAGGCTTGCAATTTGTACATATGTCCCAGTCTGCAGGCTTTTTACCCATAACAGCATCACGAACACAGCCGCCGACCGCATAGGCTTCAAAGCCGTTGAATTCCAAAATACTGATGGCATTTTCAGCCTGTTTAGGAAGAGATAACTTTATATTAAGTTTATTGTACTTGTTATTAATATCCAATTTTTTCACACTCTAAAAAAGAGATTTCTCCTTTCAACAACTCTGTTGTTTTTATTAAGTAAATAAATCGTTTTTTGCTATTATATTTTAGTTTAAGATTGTCTACGCTGAGACTTATATTGTCAAACGCATTATAGGATTTGAAACATCGGTCTTGGTTATAAAATTTATTTAAAATAAATAATTTATATTATATTGTTAAAAATAATCTATATGAATAGCATGTATATAAATAAAAAAAATATTAAATTTTTAAAGCAAATAACTTTGCCGTGTATGTCGGGAATAATAATGGGATTGCTGCAAACATATCTTGATTTGCCGATGCTGTGTTTTATCGGGCTTGTTCCGCTGTGTATAAGCGTTCTTAACGAGCATAGCTTTTCAGTTTATATAAAAAAGATTTCAACATTTTCTTTAGTATATAATTTGTTTAATTTTCATTTTCTAATAAAAATTTCTGATTTAGTAAAAATACCGAAGATTGCCGGAATACTGGTGTCTGCCCTTGTTGTTCTTCTTCTGTCTGTTTTGGTATCATTGGTCTTTGTTTTGACAATGAGTGTATTTCAGAAAATAACAAAAGGCAGAGTAGCTGATTCATTTGCATTTGCATTTTTATTTGTATTCGGAGAGTATGTAATGGAGATTATTCCTTTTGTATCATTTCCGTGGTCAAGGATTGAGCTTTCATGCATTGGCTTTTTACCGTTTATGCAGTGTGCATCTTTATTCGGCGGAAGAATTGTGGGAATCATCATAGTTTCAATAAACTCCCTTATAGCTGTGGGGATAAAATCATTTTCTTATAACAAGAAAGCTTTTACTGCATTTTTATCGGCAGTTCTCATATATTCAGTGACTTTCGGCTATGGGATAATAAGAATGAATCTTGATATAAGTACGAATGACTTGACAAAAGATGAACATATAAATGTGCTTATTACACAGGGTTCTGTTATGGGTGCCGAAAAGTGGGGAGTTTCGAAAAATGAAGTTTTTGCTGAATATGATAATATATTAAAAAGTGTTGATTTAAACAGCATTGATTTAGTCGTTATGCCTGAAACCGCATTATGTGAAAATATAAATCAAAGTTCAGTTACTCCTTATCTGAAAAGCATATCAAAAGATACTGATACTGTTATTGCAACAGGAAGTTTTTATTACGATGATAATACCGATAAGCGTTATAACACACTCTCGTATATAAATCCGAATTCAGATGAGGTTTTATCATATTATAAACAGCGTCTTGTGCCGTTTGGTGAATATGTTCCTTTTGGAAAGCTGCTTTCTGAAAAACCAAGTTTGGAAACAGGAGATGAAAATACTGTCATTCACACCGAGCTCGGTGAAACGGCCTCTGTTGTGTGTATAGAGTCAATATATTCTTCCATATCAAGAGGACAAGTGAAAAACGGAGGTAAGATAATACTTGTTTCCACTAACGATTCATGGTTTGAAAACACATCAGCAAGAAATCAGCATTTTAATCACTCGGTTCTTCGTGCAATTGAAAACGGAAGATATGTTTTAAGAGCTGCAAACTGCGGAATTTCTGCAGTTATAACCCCTAATGGTTTAATAACAGACATAATATCCGGAAATGATACCGGAAAAATCATATCAAAATCCGGTTTAATATCAAAAAGAACTCTTTATACAATGACGGGAGAGTGGTTTTGGTGCGTTTCACTTATTTTAATTCTATTCGGATTAAATAAAATGATTAAGCAAAAGTATAACTATAGATTTTTAAACAGAGTATAGAAAACCCTATCTGTTTTTATTAATATATCATACTGAAATGAAAAAATCTATATTTTTGTATAATTATTAAAAAATGTGCAATAATATCAACAAGTTCTCACAAGGGCTTTAAAATATGACATTTCAATGATGAGATGTCAAACAGCCGACTTGAATATTTTATTACAGGCTGACAGCTTTGAATGGGATTTTTAAGTTTGCTGTAAAAAAAATTGATGGTCAAAGCGTGAGAAATAATTTTTCACGCAGGATTTGTGCCTTTTATGCCATCTAACAGGCACGAATTCCAATTAGAATGGAGGATTAAAATGAAGAAGCTAATTGCAATGAGCTTAAGTCTTGTGGTTTGTGCTATGATGTTTGCCGGATGTGGTAACGATAATGATGATAAGGCTTCAAGTAATGGAACAACAACAACTACTACCACTACAACTACATCAGAAACAACAACTACTACAAACAGCACATCTAACAACACTACTTCAGGAACAAATGATTTAGGAGACAAAGCAAATGATGTAGGCGATGATATTAAAGAAGGCGTAACAGACGCAGTTGACGACGCTTCGAAAATCGTTTCTGATGTTGTAAGCTAAATTGTATTGAATAGGATTTAGACAGATATTTAAAAGCTTAATAATTCTTTTAATTCGCAGTTTTAATGCAGTAAGGCATAGACTGCGAATTTTTTTCAAAAAGTATTGCAATTTGGTTTTTTTTGTGTTATACTTATTGCATTGACTTTTAACGGAGGAATTAGCTATGGAAAAAATTGAAATCATTAGCGGTATTTTACTGTTAATCTCGAGTATATTAATCATTCTTGTAGTTCTTGTTCAGAATAATAAAGATCAGGGTATGACATCTGCAATAGGCGGCGGTCAAAATGATTCTTTTTATTCAGGAAACATGGGTAACACTCGTGATGCAAAGCTGTCAAAGCTTACAAGGATTTGTACAGTTGTCTTTTTTGTGGTAACGCTTGTTGTTAACTTTATTACTTATCGTTAATCAAGAAAAATTTTTCCCTGCGTAATAAAAGTTACGCAGGGTTTTTTCATATATAATTAAATATTAACGGCCTAATCGTTAATTAAGGACTGAGTAATGATATTTGTTTAAAATGAGTTGCATACAAAATTTAAAAAAGCAAAAAATATCAGAGAAAACAGAATCAAAAACAGATATAAATATCAGGAGAGAAAATGGGTAAAAAGAAAAAACAAAAGGCAAAGTTTCCGCATGCTAAAGGGACAAAAAAACAGGATTATTCAAAAAAAATAATTAGGATAATAGAAGAAAGCAAAGGGCATGTTCCGTATAAAGCTATACTGAAAAAATGCAGGAATAAGAATTTTGATTTTAAAAGTTTTACTGCCTGTTTGGAAATGTTGAAAAAAAACGGCAGGATTAATGAAGGAAAAAAAGGATTTACAATATTTAATAAGTCTGAGCTTTTAAAGTGTGAGGTTGTACGGCTTAACAAAACGTATGGTTTTGTGCGTAATCTTGAAACCGATGAAGAGCTGTTTGTATCGGGCCGATATCTTTTGGGTGCAATGCCCGGTGATATTGTAATGGTAAAACCGATAAAAGGCAGAGGTGAATCACCTGAGGGCGAAGTTGTAAAAATAGAAAAAGAGAACTTTTCAAAATTTACCGGAGATATTGTTTTCGAAAACGGAATTTTCAAGGTTCAGCCTGATAAATTGTCTAATTATGCAATTGAATTTACTAATCCGTTTGAAATAAAATATAAAGAAAACGACAAAGTAATGGCTTCAATAACTAAAAGAGGGAAACGGCACAGCGAACACAAATGTGAGCTTGTTTCAAATTTCGGCAGTTCTCTGAAAGCATCAGTATGCGCATTAAGTGTTCTTGATATAAACGGAGTTACTCCTGTTTTTCCTGATGAAGTTATAAACGAGGCAAAAGCTGTTTCAGATGAAAAGAAAATTAATGATGAAGTAAAAAATCGTGTTGATTTAAGAGATGTTCCTATATTCACTATTGACGGTGCCGATACGAAGGATATTGATGATGCAATTTCTGTTTTAAAAAAAGAAAGCGGGTTTGAACTCGGCGTTCATATTGCTGATGTTTCACATTATGTCAAGCCGAAGTCTAATCTTGATAATGAAGCCTTTAACAGAGGGACAAGCGTATACTATGCAAACAGGGTTGTTCCTATGCTTCCGAAAGAATTATCTAACGGCATTTGTTCTTTAAATCCTCAAGCTGACAGGCTTGCATTTTCATGTATTATGAATATTGATTCAAACGGTATTGTTAAAAGCTATAAGTTTCAAAAGTCGGTTATTCGTTCAAGAGTAAAGGGTGTGTATTCGGAGATTAACCAAATTATAGCCGGTCAAGCTGATGAAGAAATTTTAAGCAAGTACGCAGAGGTTATTGATAATATACCGATAATGCTTGAGCTTTTTAAACTTCTTGACAGAAATAAAAAGTCAAGAGGCTGTCCTAATATTGAAACAAGTGAAAGCAAGCTTATTATAAATGAAAATGATGAGTGTATAGAGGTTAAAGGAAGAAGCAGAGGTATCAGTGAGGAAGTTATTGAGGATTTCATGCTTGCCGCTAATGAATGTGCTGCTAAATTCGGTGAAGAAAACAATCTTCCTTTTGTTTATCGTGTTCATGAAAATCCTCCTGAAGAGAAGACCGAGCGTCTTTTTGACGGATTGACAAAACTGGGTATTCCTTTTAACTCAAACGGTACGGTAACTGCGGGATTTTTAAATAATATTTTAAGTGAAGTCAAGGAAACGCCTAAATCTGTTGTTGTGAACAGTCTTGTGCTTAGAAGTATGGCAAAGGCCAAATATTCGGTAGAGCCTATAGGACATTTTGGATTAGTGCTTAATGACTATGCACATTTCACTTCTCCTATAAGAAGATATCCTGATTTAGCTATTCACAGAATCATGAGTGAATATTTAGAAAATCACAGTCAGTCTGAGACAATGAAAAAATATAATAAATTTTCTTATGCTGCTGCTGACCGGTCAACCAAGCAGGAGCTTGTTGCTATGACAATTGAACGTGACTGTGAGGATTGCTATAAGGCGGAATATTTAAACGGACATCTCGGTGAAGTGTTTGACGGCGTGATAACTTCTGTTATGGATTTCGGCTTTTTTGTTGAACTTGCCAACACCTGTGAGGGCTTGGTCAGAATCGAAAGTTTAGATAACGGTGAATATGATTATGACGGTTCAATGACTCTTGAAAATCATTCGACTGGTCAGAGCTTTATGGTTGGTGATATTGTTTCTGTCAAGGTTGTAAACGCAAATGTAAGCTCAGGAAAAATAGATTTTGAACTGCAACGGTGACGTTGCATCCTCTGCCGCCTATTATGCATTTGCATAATGTACAAGTTTGTGAAACGGCGGAGCTTTACAAAGAAAAACAAAGACAGAGGTGACCCCTGCACGCAATCTGCCTATTAAGACTTGATAAATGTTATAATAAGCGAAACGGCAGGTTTTTAATTTTACTCCTATTAGGTATTTGCATAATGTACAAGTTTGTGAAACGGCGGGGATTTGCAAAGTGAAAATAAAGACAGAGATGTTCTATACATGCTTATTAAATTTAGGTTTATTATAAAATAAAAAAGAAGCTGTTCCACTTTGCGTGATTCAGCTTCTTATGTTTTGCTCACAATTTTAGTTGTTATAATATCCGCCGTTGTTCCCGGATGTATCAGCAAAGCTGTTCTGCTGGCCGTATTGAGCGTAGTTTGCAGATGTTGTGGTAGTTATATTTGTATCATAACCGTTTGATGCACCTGACGATGCTTCAGGCAATGAACCTTCAACATAACTGCTGTAAACATATGCGTTTGTAGAACCGTTAAATAAAATTCTGTACCATCCGCCTTTGTTTTCAAAAACAGTTATTTCTGTTCCTGCGGCAATTTCACCAATCTGTTTATTGTCAGACCCCGGTCCGGAGCGAACATTTACACTTGATTTAACCGTCATTTTTGTTCCTTGCTGGTTGTAGTTATTATTATAATCATCATAGTCATCGTCATTATTGTTAATTTGTGAAGAACTGCTATTGATTGATGTTGTTGAAACAGGCTGTGTGGTAGTATCAGTGTGAATTCCCAAGTTTGAATCAGCAACAAGCATACTGCTGCTTGAAGAACCGCCGCTGCTTGGCAGAATTGATTTTGTGAATATTACGATTACAATAACTATTAAAATAAACATACCGACAAAAATACCTAAGCCTATAAGATTGGTATTTGAGTTGTTGGTCTTTGAATTTTTGTTATTTTTTTTGCCTTCATGCATTTAAGATCGCTCTCCTAAAATTTTTAATATTACTTATTTGTATAATTGGCTTTATTTAATAATAAAATTCATAATTTACAGTTATAATATATTATACGATAAATATTTTCAAAAGTCAAACGGTTATTACAGATAACCCAAGATATTATCATAATAGACAAAACTTAATATAAAAGTGTTGAAGTTATTTATTATTATGCATAACTTTTGAATAATTCATCATTATAAAAGTCATTTTTTATAAGATGTATTAGAAATATATTCGAATACAAGCCTGAATATGAATTTTATAAAAATAAATCCTGCAAAAAAGTGTTAATTATTTAACAATTTAACTATTGACAACAGCTTTTATTATTAGTATAATGATATTTGTGGAAAGTTGGATTATTCCAACTTAAATACCTATTTATGAGAGGAGTCAGATTATGGCTAGTTTAACTAAAAACCCAAATGTGAATGCATGGGTTGATGAAATGATTGCATTGACCAAACCTGAAAAAGTAGTTTGGATTGACGGCAGCGATGAACAGCTTCAGGCACTTAGAGATGAAGCAATTTCAACAGGTGAAATGATTAAGCTTAATGAAGAAAAACTTCCCGGATGTTTATATCATAGAACTCTTCCTAACGATGTTGCGAGAGTAGAGGACAGGACATTCATTTGTACAAATACAAAAGAAGAAGCAGGCCCTACTAATAACTGGTGTGACCCTAAGGAAATGTATGCAAAGCTAACACCTATGTATGACGGTGTTATGAAGGGAAGAACAATGTATGTTATTCCTTATTCAATGGGACCTATCGGTTCACCTCTGGCAAAGGTTGGTGTTGAGCTTACAGATTCAATCTATGTTGTTTTAAACATGGATATTATGACAAGAATGGGTGCTAAGGCATTTGAAAACCTCGGTGATACTTCTAATGACTTTGTCAGAGGTCTTCACTCAAAGGCTGATGTTAACCCTGACAACAGATATATTGTACACTTCCCACAGGATAACACAATTTGGTCAATTAACTCTGCTTACGGCGGAAATGTATTGCTTGGTAAGAAGTGTTTCGCTCTTAGAATTGCTTCATATCAGGGTAAGAACGAGGGCTGGATGGCTGAGCATATGCTTATTCTCGGCGTTGAAAAGCCGGACGGAGAGGTTAAGTACATTACTGCTGCTTTCCCTTCAGCTTGCGGAAAGACAAACCTTGCTATGCTTATTCCTCCTGAGGTTTATACAAAGAACGGTTATAAGGTTTGGACAGTCGGCGATGATATCGCTTGGCTGAAGCAGGGTGAGGACGGCAGACTTTATGCTATAAACCCTGAAAACGGTTTCTTCGGTGTTGCTCCTGGAACAAATGCAAAATCAAACTTTAATGCTCTTGAGTCAACAAGAAAGAACACAATTTTCACAAATGTGGGTATCAACAATGACGATATGACAGTTTGGTGGGAAAAGCTTGACAAAAATCCTCCTGTAAACGCTACAGAGTGGAAGGGAGCTAAGGTAAATGGTCCTGAGTATGTTGCTGAGGGTAACAACCTGGCTCATCCAAACTCAAGATTTACCGCTCCTGCTGAAAACTGTCCATGCATTTCACCTGAATTTAATAACCCTGAGGGAGTTCCGATTTCAGCTATTATTTTCGGCGGAAGAAGAGCATCTACAACTCCTCTTGTATATCAGTCATTTGACTGGACACACGGAACTTACATGGGTTCAGCTGTATCTTCTGAAACAACTGCTGCGGCAACCGGTGCAGTCGGAGTTCTAAGACATGACCCTATGGCTATGAAGCCGTTTATCGGATATAATGTAGGCGATTACTGGGCTCACTGGATTGAAATGGGCAAGAAGCTTGGCGACAAGGCTCCGAAGATTTTCAATGTTAACTGGTTTAAGCAGGACGAAAACGGTAATTTCATCTGGCCTGGATTCGGTGACAATATGAGAGTTCTCGACTGGATTATCAAAAGATGTGAGGGCGAGGTTGACGCTCAGGAAACTGCAATCGGTTATCTTCCAAAGCCTGAAGACCTTAACCTTGAAGGAATTGAGGACGAGGTTACTCCTGAAATTCTTGACAAGCTATTGGCTGTTGACAAGGATTTATGGACTAAGGAAATCGCTGAGATGAGAAGATATTATAAGGAAGACATCGCTGATAAGGGCGGTAATATTCCAAAAGAGCTTATTGAACAGCTTGATAAGCTTGAAGCCAGACTTAACAAGTAATTAAATTGCTGTAATAAAAGGGCGAATCTTTATAAGGGTTCGTCCTTTAGTTTGTAAAATCAAGATACTACTTTAAAATGGAGTGTTATGAGTGGAAGAACAGACACAGAGCTTTATGGAATGTGAAAGAGGAAGAGTCTTCTGCATGCTTATAATGAGCAGCGGTTTGCTCGGAGCTTTTACATACGCAATCAGAGGCGGTGTTTTCTGTAATGCACAGACGGGAAATTTAGTGCTGTTTGGAATGTCACTGGGAAACGGAAACTTAAAGCAGGCGGCGTATCTTTTAATTCCTATTACAGCATACGGATTGGGAGCAGTAGTTTCTGAAATTCTGCCGATTTCGGTTAAAAAAGCAGGTCTGATTAGATGGGATACCTTGCTTATTGGATTTGAAATATTGGTTACTTTTTTATTAGGACTTTTGCCGGAGAGTGCTCCTTTTCAGATATCACAGGTTGCAATAAATTTTATTTGTTCTATGCAGTACAATACATTTCGTCAGGCTGAAGGTGTGCCTATGGCTACAACTTTCTGTACCAATCATGTGCGTCAGGTCGGAATTCATCTTGTAAAATGGATACGCAAGGGAGAGATTTCAAACCTTAAACGGTGCTTAAATCATGCAAAGATGCTTTTGATGTTTGTTTTAGGCTCTGCTGTCGGTATGGTTTTGTGCAGATATTTTATGGGTAAGGCAATTTGGGGTGCATCTCTTTTGCTTCTTATTGTATTTATTGATTTACTTCATGCGGATTTGACAAAAGAAAAAGGTATGCTTGAGCGTGTACCCAGAGGGCATTAACTTAATATGAAATAAAAAAGACGAGCCTTTGTTTTTACATAGGTTCGTCTTTATTTTTGTAATTCTATAAGAGTTTTTATCCGTTCAATCACTCTGATTTTGTTTTCATTTGTCAGTTGATTATAAAAAAACAGAATATTGTCTTTATCTAGCTGCTTTTCCTTTTTTAATTCCTCTCTTCCGAGAATATAATCCACACTGACTTTGCAGGCATTTGCTAAGTCTATTATATAGTTTATTGGTACTTTTACTTCTCCGTTTTCATATCTGCTTATTTCCTGTTGGGAAATTCCTATCGTTTTAGCAAGTTCAGACTGGGTCATACGGCTTTTTCTGACTTTGACTAAATTGGGGTACAAATATAAATTATTCTGCACAATAAACCTCCATAAAAAACTGTTGGATTGTTGAGCTTATACATTAATTATACATCACATGTGAGGTATTGACAAACAGCATAAATGATGTTATAATAAGCATTATAATACATCATATATGTTGTATTATGTAGAAAAACATCATGTGTATAAAGGAAGGAATGCAGAAGTAATGAAAAAATTATTTAGTTTGCTGACAACTTTGGTTATGGTTGCTGGGCTAGTTGGAGAAAAACGGAGCAGAATTTTAAAGGTTTGCAGATGATAAATTTATGAATAAAACAGAACAATTTAAGAAAAAACAAAAGCTTTTGAATATAGCACCGTATATAATCTGCGGTGCGTCAATATCGGTTTTCAGTGCATTTTTATCTGTATTATTTTTGGTTTTGCACGATAGAATATGGATTCTTTTTGCAGTTGGATTTATACTGGGTCAAATACTGATTGCAATGGGATATATAAAAGTTTATAAAAAATAAGGAGAGTTTTTATATGTATGGAAAAACTAAAGAACAGCTAAAGTCGAGATTTAAAATAGCAATAATTTCAGCTATAATAATTTTAATAGTAATGATTATAACACAATTTGCATTAGCAGGAAGTTCAGGTGAATCACTTACTTGGGGCGAATTTATAGGTATCTCAGCTATTGGTATACCAGCATATATAATATATATGTTTGGATTATTGATTGATTGGA
>ENA-ORLW01001369-ORLW01001369.1-human-gut-metagenome-genome-assembly--contig:-NODE-1369-length-27352-cov-3.522420_pt1 | contig 27352 bp, 28 predicted proteins | sample MGYA00243017_ERZ508829 | MGnify/ENA primary metagenome ERZ508829 (study PRJEB26277, sample SAMN04329776) | human gut metagenome | biome: human-associated habitat | host: Homo sapiens | place: USA...
AAAGATGATACTGTTATGAGATTGATAGATTTAAATAATCCTACAAAAGCAGTTGTATTTTGTAATACAAAAAGAAAAGTAGATGATTTAATAGAAAAATTGAAATCAAATGGATATAAGGCAGAAAGTTTACATGGAGATATTAAACAAGCTCAAAGAGATAGAATAATGAAAAGATTTAAAACTGGAGAGTTCCAAATATTAGTTGCAACAGATGTTGTTGCAAGAGGTATAGATGTAGATGAATTAGAACTTGTTATAAACTACGATATTCCACAAGAAGAATACTATGTTCATCGTATAGGAAGAACAGGAAGAAATGGCAAAATAGGAAAAGCTTATACTTTTGTAGTAGGAAAAGAAAAAAGTAAAATTTATAGTATTCAAAAATATGCAAATACTAAAATTTTATCAGGTAAAATTCCTACAATAGAACAAATAAAAAAAGTAAAAAATCAAAAAATGATAGATGACATTCAAGAAATAATAGATACAAATAAAAATGAAGAATCAGAAATAAATGATGAAATATTAGAAAAATTATTACAAAAAAATGATATAAAAATAGTAGCAAAAGCATTACTTTCTTTAATTACAAACAAAAAGGAAAATAAAGAGCTGCAAAATTTTGATTTTAAACCAGGAGAAGAAATTAAGTTATTTTTAAATGTCGGAAAAAAAGATAAAATTATGGTAAAAGATATTGTTGGAAGTATTTCTGCAAATACAGCGGTATCTGGAAGTGATTTAGGAAAGATAAACATATTAGACAAATTTTCTTTTATAGAAGTACCAGGAGAATATGTAAATGAAATCTTGATTTCTATGAAGAATAAACAAATAAAAGGTAGAGATGTAAGAATAGAAGTTGCAAATGGATAAAACAAATTGAATAAAAAAACAAAAAACATCAAAAACTAAATACTGGTGATGAATATATGAAAATATCTTGGATAAAGTATGAAAAAGACGAAGATAGTTTTAAAATGCCAGAAAATTTAGGATTTGATGTTTTTAAATTGCAAAATTTAGAAAATACAGACAATAAAATTAAAGAATTAATATATAAAAAATATCATACTATAATTGTTACTAATGAAGTGGCATCATTTTCAGAAGATATGATAAAAAAATATAAATACAGAAAAAGAAGAGTTTTTGTAATGAAAAATAGAAAGATTACTAATTCTAATTTAGTAATTTTATATCTTCATGGTGGTTCATATGTTGCAGGAATAATGAAGGAACACTGGATATTTTTAAACAATATTTGTAAAGATGTATCTGATGTTACTGTTATTATTCCAGATTATCCATTACCACCCAAATATAACTATAAAGATGTATTTAAAATGATGGAAGGACTATATGATGAAATAATTAATAGAGTAGACTCAACAAAATTAATAGTAATGGGAGATTCTGCAGGTGGAGGATTATCACTTGCTTTGATGCAGAAAGTAGGAATAGATAATAAAAGTGAGCCAGAGAAATTAATATTAATTTCTCCGTGGCTTGATATAAAGATGGAAAATCCAAGAATAGATGAAGTTCAGAAAGTAGATAAAATACTTAATAAAAATGCATTAAAATTAGCAGGAAATTTATATTTAGGTAAAGGTAATAAAGATAATTATTTAACAAGTCCAATTGATGGACCACTTGATAAATTAAAAAATGTTACTATTTATACAGGAACTTATGATATTTTAAATCCAGATGTGCAAGATTTAGTAAAAAGAGCAAAAAAAGAGAAGATAAATATTAAAGTAAAACAAACAAAAAAGGCTGTGCATATTTGGATATTAAGTAGACATAATAAAGCATACCATTCTAAGGAAGATTATAATGAATTGATATTAGAACTAAAAGAATTAGAGAGGAAGAATAATGAATAATAATAAAAAAATTCTATGGAGAAGACTTGATAATTCAGCTAAATTATTTCCAAGTATTTCAAGTAGAAAGTTTAGTACAGTTTTTAGAATATCTGTAATATTAAATGAAATAATAAGACCTGATGTTTTAGCTATATCAGTAAATGAGGCATTAGAAAAGTTTATTTCTTTTAAAGTAAAGCTAAGAAAAGGTTTGTTTTGGTATTATTTAGAGGCAAACAGAAAAAATCCTATAATAGAGGAAGAGAATAATTATCCATGTAAATATATAGATCCAAATACTAATAATAATTATCTTTTTAAAGTGACATATTTTAAAAATAAAATTAATTTAGATGTATTTCATTCATTAACAGATGGAAATAGTGCGACACGTTTTTTTAAGGAGATTATTTATAACTATATTGAGAATTCACATAGAGAAGAATTTAGCTTGAGTCGTAGAAATAAAATGATAATTGCAAATAATACAGAAGATAGTTATTTGAAAAATTATAATAAACATTTAGGTAGAAGAGAAAAATCTAAAAAAGCATATGTTATAAAAGGTAAAAAATTACCGTTATTTGCAACTGGTGTAATACATGGATATGTTAATTTACCTAAATTAAAAGAAATTTGTAAAGAAAAAGAGATAACAATAACACGGATATTTGACAGCTGTTTTAATAAAAGCAATATATCAGGAGAATTATAAAAAATATAATGGCAAAAAGCCAATAAAAGTATGTATACCAGTTAATCTGAAGAAATATTTTAAATCAACAACAATAAGTAACTTTTTTTCGTATATTACATTAGAAACAAATTTTAAAAATGAGGAATTTGAGGATTTTGAAAATATTATAGAATTTGTAAAAAATGATTTTAAGAGTAAATTAACAGAAGAAGAAGTTACTAAAACTATGTCTGCTAATGTGAAATGGGGAAATAATATTTTTGTTAAATTGATACCTTTGGTATTTAAAAATATTATTTTAAAAATTAGCTATATGGTGATTAGAAAATATACTACAACTACTTTTTCAAATGTGGGAAGAGTAAGTGTTTTGCCAGAATATAAACCTTATATTGATAGATTTTTATTCTTATTGGCACCAGAACCTGTGGAGAAAATAAAGTGTTCTGCATGTTCTTATGAAAATAAATTGATTTTCACATTTACATCAATATTAAAAGATGCAAGTGTAGAAAAAGCATTTTTTAAGCATTTACAAGAGCAAGGAATAGATTTAGAAATTGAAAGTAATGGGGTGGGGTATGATTTATCCTAAGTTAATTAATGTAAAAAAGACAAGTATAGCTATGAAATTATTAGTGGTGATTTCGTGTGTTATAGCTATTGTATCAATCATTATAAATGAGTTATATACTAAAGAATTTAAATGGTCTTTTATTGTAATAGTAGGGATCTTGTATATTTGGATTACAGCTTTATATTCAATAAGAAAAAATGTTAATATAGCATCACATGTTCTTATTCAGACAATATGTATATCTGTTTTAGTTGTACTTTTAGATATGATTATTGGATATAGGAAATGGTCGCTAGAATTAGCGTTTCCCATCATTATAGGAGTAGCAAATGTTACTATTTTTGTTTTAACAATTGTTAGCCATAAAAGATATTTTAAGTATGTAATATTTGAGCTTTGTATATTTGTAATAAGTATGATACCAATCATATTATTTTTAATGAATATTACAGAAAAATGGCTTCCCATGGTAATTTGTTCTGGGATAGCAGTAATTACATTTGCAAATACAATATTTTTGTGTGGTAAAGATTTGAAGCAGGAATTGGAAAGGTTGTTTCATATCTAGAAATAGGTATACTTTATTAAACTTTCGTATCCTCTTTTCATAAAAATGAGAGAGATTGATTCCAATCTCTCTCATTTTTGTAAGGCGTCCGCGAGCACTAGTCACTTACCACAATACCAAACTGTACAATATTACCTTCTGGTAACAGATGCCATTGATAATGATACTTGTCTACATTAGCAGAATCTAATTGAGTGACAACATATGTAGTTTCTTCATTAAGCCCAATGAAATCCTTGCAATACTGTCCTGCTCCAATCTCCGAAGTAATTTCTAACTGATTCTCTACTTCATCAACATTAATAGAACTAAATCCTTCAAACTCATAGAGAATCTGTCCAGTGTCATTATTGATAACAACAATTTGACGGCAAATATTGAAATTATCCGCCTCTTCAGACAGGTTGTGTGATACTCTCTTTGCCTCTGTACATCCTGTTAGCAATAACATGTTATCAAATTAAAACTATTATTATTAGTTATTTTTTTAGAAAGTTATGTAACAGTATTCTTTATATCTTTCAATAAATGTGTTTTTTCGGTAGGTAAAAAGCTTATTATATTACAAAGATTTTTAGTGTAATTAACTAAAGCGGTCTTCTTTGTCCATATTTACACAATCTAAGATATCTTTTGGTAAATATTTTGAAACGTCTTTGTTATGTTTAAGTAGTTCGACAACCATACTTGAACTTATTGCTCCTAATTTACCAGCTCTAATATATATTGTATCCATTCCAGATACTTCTTCGTTAATCATAGAGACACTTTCTTCGTAATCATAATCCATACCGTTTCTAATTCCTCTAATTAAAAATGTAGAGTTATATTTTAGTGCTGTGTCAACAGAAAAATTATTATAAGTTATTACTTTGGCATTTGTGATTTTTTCTGTTTCTAAGGTTTTTTCTATAGCTTTTTTCATAATTTCTTGATTATATCGTCTTTTTTTATCAGAATTTATTCCAATACCAATAATTACTTCATCAAAAAGATTACATGAAGTTTTTACAACATGTAAATGTCCGTTAGTAAATGGGTCAAAGCTTCCAGCATAAAATCCAATTTTTTTCATAAAAATTGACCTCCATATCGATAAATATAATTTTATATTACTATTATAGTAATATAAGTCCATAAAGAAACAGGGAAGAATTAATAATAATTATTAATAATAAATCATATAATCTATTTCAGGGAAGATACAGTCTTTCTTCTCTATAGATTTTAAAAATTCTTTATCTATTTCATCATTTTTTATTTGTTCATATAGTTTAGTAAATCTTCCTATATGATCTTTTATTCTTTTTTTTGCGTAATCTACCATAGTTCCGTTTGTGATAATAAATAACCAGTCACTACTTTGTGCTAAAAGTAATTCTCTTGCACATTGATTTAAAGCTAATCTTTTTGTTTTATCGGATTCATTTGGAAAAGCATGACAGAGTTCAACCATTCTATCAGCAGCAACATGAAGATGTCTATGAACATAATCGTTAGTTTGATTAAGCCAAACTTCACTATAGCCGTTAGCTCCCCAACTAGTACGACATGGAGTACTTTGCTGTATGCAAGGAAATTTATCTATATATTCACCAGGGGTGATTAGTTTAAAGTTATCTTGGTCGAAATGAATCTTTTTAAATAATATATATAACCAATATGGACCTTCATACCACCAATGACCATAAAGTTCAGCATCATAAGGACATAAAATTATTGGTGGATTTTCCATAAATGTAGATAGATTATTTATTTGAGCAGTTCTACTATCTAAGAAATGACCTGCTTGCTTTTCGGCAGAATCTTTTGCCCATTGTAAGTTATAGTAGTCTTTATTTTCAGTTTTTCCAGTAATTCTATGATATTTTATACCAGTATGAACTCTAGCACCATTTGAAGCAATATATGGTTTTATATATTCATAATCAGCTTCATATCCAATATCTCTATAAAATTCACGATAATTAAAGTCACCTGGATAACCATTAATAGAACTCCATACCTGTCTTGATGATTCTATATCGCGACCAAAAGCTACTACACCTTCTGGTGAGACGATTGGTGCAAAAGTACCATAAATGGGGGTAGGATTTGCATATAAAATTCCGTGTGATTCTGTAATAATATATTCTATTCCAAATTCTTTTAGATATTTATCTGCTTCTGGAACATAGCCACATTCGGGAAGCCAAATTCCACGAGGACCTTTTCCAAAATATTTTTTGTAAGTTTGGACACCAACTGCAATTTGAGCTTTAACGGCTTGCTCTGTAGTATACAAAATAGGAAAATAGCCATGTGTTGCACCACATGTAATAATTTCAAGAACTCCTATATCTTGGAAATGTTTAAAAGCTTCAATAAGATTACAATTATAAACATCTTTAAAAAGATGAAGATCGTTAGAATATCGTTCAAAATAGTATTTAGAAAGACTGTTAACTCTTTCGTCATAAACAGTTCTTTTAAGTTCTTCTTTTGAAAGTTCAATATGCTTTTTTAAATATTTTATATATCTTCTTTGTAATAATTTATTGTCTAACATATTTAGTAGAGGAGGAGTAAGTGACATTGTTATTTTAAAGTTAACATTTTCTTCTACTAGCTTTTGAAAATTTGTAAGTAATGGAATATATGTTTCAGAGATTGCTTCATATAACCATTGTTCTTCTAAATAGTCTTCACTTTCAGGATGATGCACAAATGGAAGATGTGCGTGAAGTACAAAACTTACATAGCCTTTTGGGTTGTTCATATTAATTCTCCTTTGTTATTCTTAAAATTTAGAAAAAGTATGTCATGAATCATTAAAGAAAGTATGACATACTTTTTGAAATGTTATAAATAGAAACATTCTTTATAAAGAATGTGATGATGGATTTCCAGAAGATGGATTGTTTAAATCGAAATATTTAATATTCTCTGCTGGATAAATTTTTTGATAAATGTCATATATATTGTAAACTTTTCCGATATTTTGAATAAAAGATAAAGATGTTATTTTTTTACCTTCTACGATGTTTGTTTTAACATTTCTAAAATATACTGTATCTCCTAAACTGTCAAATAAAATGTGATCATTTGGAGCTTCCATTTTATTTGATGAGGTTATATAAATATAATTTTGAGGTATAGGTTTTATAGATTGATTATTTTTGTTAATAGGCTTTCTGCCAAGTTCAATAGTATAAACACAGTTACTATCAGAAATGTGAAGATACCAACTATTTGCAAAATCGTTAATTGGAGCTTCAAATGAATAGTTTTTGGTTTGGTTGTGAATTATTAAAACTGGCTTAGTCTCTTCAAAAAATCTTTCACCAAACTCGTTAATTAAGTTTTGTCTGTCTGAATCTGATATATCCCAATAAACAAATAAAGTAGTGGGAGTTTGAGCTAGAACTTTAACAATTGTTTGATTATATCTATATGGTAAATCGTAATATTCTAAAATTTCTATTTTTCTTTTGGTGTTACTTGGTTTGGATTTAGAAGAAGTCCTTTTTTTTCTAGTAGAAGTATTTTTAATAGAGCTTTTAGAATCTTGTGTTTTTTTATTAGTCGTAGTTTTTTTAGAATTAGACTTAGTAGTTTTTGTATTTTTATTAGCAGATGATTTTTCTACATCAATTTCAGAAGTTTTTATATTTTTTCTACTAGTAGATGATTTACTATTTTTAGAAGCGATAACTGTTTCTTTAGATGCTTTTATAGAGTCTTTTTTAGAAGGTGTTGTAATCTTAACTTCTTCTTTTTCTTCTTCAATCTTGGCTTCTGGCTCTTTGTTAGATTCTAACATTTTTGTAACTGTTGTTTTAGAAGATTTGCCTTTAGTACTGCTAGAAGTTTTTTTATTATCTGTTTTTTTAATTTCTTCAGATTTTTTAGAGGATTTTTTTGTTTTTTCTGAAGTTACTTTACTAGTCTTTTTTACAGGTGATTTTGAAGAAGTAGTCTTTTTAGACTTTTGTACATCTTCTAATTTACTACTTTTTTTTGTAGAAACAGAGTTTTTTATTTCTTCTGTTTTTAATTCACCTTTTATTTCATTTTCTTTTTCTTTTGGTTTTCTTGGCATGTTTTCCTCCTTTGTAAGAATTCTCATTTTTCCATAAATATACTATAACATAATGGAAAAAAATACAATAGAAAAAATAAAAAAATGTCTAAAAATATATATTGACTTTTATATGAAAGTTATATAGAATAAATTGTAGAAAAAAGAGAAAAACTAAAGAAAAAATGAAAGGAGATAAAAGGGCAAAATGAGAATTTTAATGTTAACATGGGAATATCCACCAAGAATAGTAGGAGGAATTGCAAGAGTAGTGCATGATTTATCACATAAATTGGTAAAAGATGGACATGAAGTTACTGTTGTAACATATAAAGATGGAAATGCTTTGGAATATGAAGATGATAAAGGTGTTAAAGTTTATAGAGTAAATAATTATATGATAAGCCCTAATAATTTTATAGATTGGATTATGCAATTAAACTTTAATATAGTTGCAAAAGGAACAGAAATAATTAACAAAGAAGGTAAGTTTGATTGTATACATGCCCATGATTGGCTTGTAGCATATGCTGCAAAAACATTAAAAAATTCTTACGAAATACCAATTGTTTCTACGATACATGCTACAGAAGCTGGAAGAAACAGTGGAATACATGATGAAACTCAAAAGTATATTAATGATACAGAATGGCTTCTTACTTATGAATCTACAGAAGTAATAGTTAATAGTAATTATATGAAATGTGAGTTACAAAGATTATTTGGATTGCCTTTTGAAAAAATAAATGTAGTTCCAAATGGTATTAATATGAATAACTTTTCTGGCGTTGAAAAAGACTATGATTTTAGAAGACAATATGCAATGGATAATGAAAAAATAATTCTTTATGTTGGACGACTTGTATATGAAAAAGGAATACAAAATTTAATTTCAGCAATGCCCAAAATATTGCAAGGATATAATGATACCAAGCTTGTAATTGCGGGTAAAGGTGGAATGTTAGATGAACTAAAAGCTCAGGCAAATAGCATGGGACTTGGAAACAAAATTTATTTTACGGGTTACTTGAATTCAAAGCAAGTACAAAAAATGTACAAATGTGCAGATATAGCAGTTTTTCCAAGTACATATGAACCTTTCCGGAATTGTAGCATTAGAAGCGATGCTTGCAGGTGTACCAACTGTTGTATCAGATATAGGAGGATTAAATGAAATAATAGAACATGGAGTGAATGGAATGAAAAGCTATGCTGGAAATCCAAACTCTATTGCAGATTCAGTATTAACTTTATTATATGATCATAGGTTATGTGATAATATTTCAAAAAATGCAAAGAATAAAGTTAGAGAACAATTTAATTGGAATAAAATTGCACAAGATACACATTTTATTTATGAAAAAGCAATTTGTCAAACTATGGCAGAAAAACAAGCAAGAGAAATTGAACAAGAAAAAGCTAAAAAGACTACAAGAGCTAAGAATACAGATAAAGAAATTACAAACTTATTAAGCTTTAAAAAGAGACATGCTTATGCATAGTTTTTACCAATATTTTAACTTACTGTAAGTTTAGTGTTTCTAAAAAGGAAAGGAATGGAAATTTGTATGAACAATGTATATGACACAGCAAATAAACTTGCTTATGAAATTAAAGAATCAAAAGAATACAAGGAATACAAACTAGCAAGACAAAAAATAAATGAAAATCCAGAATTAAAAGTAAAAATTGATGAATTTGAAAAGGTACGATATGAAGCACAAGTTCTTTCAATTAAAGCTAGAGAAGAAGACAAAGAAAAAATAAAAAAATTACAAGAATTATATGATATATTAGTAAAAAATGATAAAATAAAAGAATACTTCGATTTAGAAGTTAAATTTAATGTAATGATTGCTGATGTAAATAAAATCATTGCAGAATCAATAAAAGATGTATTAATTTAAAGGTGGACAAAGGGCGGTTCTCTTGGACAAAGGGACGGTTCTCTTGTCCATTTTTATTCACAATACAAAACATAATTAATTTTCAAAAAAATGGACAAGAGAACCGTCCCTTTGTCCAAGAGAAAAGAGGAGGTTATTGTGGAATATGTTTTTATTATAATTATAAGTTTTATTTTTTTGATTGTTCTTGCATTTATTTATCAAATAAAAATAAAAGATATGAAAAAAATAAAAGAAATAGGATTTTCGAAAGAGTTAAATAATATTACAAATAAATTGCCAGAAAATAAAGAAATATGTGAAGATATTTTAAAACAGATAAACAATAATAGTGATGTTAAAATTGTAGAAGACAAAAATGCTAAAGCAAGCTTATATATTGTTGCAACTAATACAATTAGTATTGCAAATATAAAAGAATCTTTTACAAGAGTTCAAACTATAGCACATGAATGCATACATTCTACTCAAAATAGAAGTATATTAATGTTTAACTTTATATATTCTAATTTTTATTTATTATATTTTGTTTGTATTTGTTTATTAACTTTATTTAATAGATTTTCAAATCCAATGTTGCAGATATTTATATTAACACTTTTTGGTTTTATCTATTATAAAGTAAGAAGTTATTTAGAAACAGATGCAATGACTAAAGCTCCATATGTTGCAAAAGAATACATAGAGAAAAGTGATGTTATAAAAAAAGAAGAATTAGATACAATTATGGAGAATTACGATATAATTAATAAAGTTGGAATAAAGTTAGTAAATTTTCAGGTTTTTGCAAATTGTATTTTAAAAATTATTATTTATTGTGTAATTTGTTTGATATAAGGTTTATACTTCTTTATTGTATATATTAAATATTGGAAAATAGAAGCAAATAAATTTACATAAATTTGACTTTTCGCTAAATAAGTGTTACAATTATTTTAACTTTTATATTTTTTTCTTATAAAAGTTTCATTAATTAAAAAGGAGAGAAATATCATAAAAAATAATAACTCATATCATAAAGGTATGAGTTATTATTTGTACTATAATAGGAATATGAAAGTTCTGTGCATATAATAAAGAGCACTTTAGATAATTTATGGATTCGGGGGATTTTATATATATTCACATTTTTTTCAAAATTCTCTTTTAAAATCTATAAAAATAGTATACAATAAAAGCAAATTTTAAAAATAGGAGAAATATATGAACAAGAAATGGGAATGTTATAATAATAATAACGAAGAAGTAGAAAAAATTGCAAATGAGTTTAATGTTAGTAAATTACTTGCAACAATATTATCTAATAAAAAGATGTCTAAGAAAGAAGAGATAGAAAAATTTTTAAATCCTACAAGAAATGATTTTCATGATCCATTTCTAATGCCAGACATGAAAATAGCAGTAGATAGAATTATAAAAGCAATTGAAACAAAAGAAAAAATTATGATATATGGAGATTATGATGTAGATGGTATTACAAGTATAACTGTATTAAAGCAATTCTTAGATGATAGAGGAATAGTGGTAGATACATATATACCAAATAGATTAGATGAAGGATATGGATTAAATAAAAAAGCAATTGAAAAAATTGCAAAACAAGAATATACTTTAATGATTACAGTTGATTGTGGAATTTCTGGAATAGAGGAAGTTGAATATGCAAATAGTTTAGGAATAGAAACTATTATAACAGACCATCATGAGCAAGCAGAACTTTTGCCAAATGCATTGGCAGTAGTAGATGCAAAGAGAAAAGATAATAAATATCCATTTAATCAATTGGCTGGTGTTGGAGTTGTATTTAAATTAATTCAAGCAATAGGTTCTAGTTTAGGATTAGAGGAGAAAGAATACCTAAAATATTTAGATCTAGTATGTATTGGAACAATATCAGATATAGTTCCGTTAGTTGATGAAAATAGAGTGATTGCAAAACTAGGATTAAAATTGGTAGAGGTAACAAAAAATATTGGATTAAAAACATTATTAGATACAGTAGGATATAAAAAAATTGATTCTATAACTATTTCTTTTGGAGTAGCACCTAGAATTAATGCTTGTGGTAGAATGGGATATCAAGAAGAAGCTTTAAAACTATTTTTAACAAAGGATCAAGAAGAGGCTAAGGAAATATCTAATAAGTTAAATGAATATAATAAAGAAAGACAAGATAAAGAAAAGAAAATTTTTGCTGAGGCAATTGAAAAAATAGAAAAAGGTGAGAAAAATAAATCTTGCATTATTTTAGGTAGTGAAAATTGGCATCATGGAGTAATTGGAATTGTTGCTTCAAAGGTAACAGATATGTATTTTAAACCAAGTATATTAATTTGTTTTGAAGAACAAGGAGAAGGAAAAGGTTCTGGAAGAAGTATTCCTGGTTTTGATTTACATGAGGCACTTACTAAATGTGATAAATATATTGAAAAATTTGGTGGACATTCAATGGCTATAGGAATAACAGTAAAAAAGGATAATTTTGAAGAATTTAAAAAAGAATTCGAAGAGTATGCTAAAAATAGTAATATTGATAAAATTATTCCAATTATTTATATAGATGAAGAAATTACTCAAAAAGATATTAATTTAAAAGCAGTACAAGAATTACAATTATTAGAGCCATTTGGAGAAGGTAACAAAATGCCACTTTTCTTATATAAAAATTTAAAAATAGACTCAATTAGAGCTTTATCTGAAGGGAAACATTTAAAATTAACATTAAAAGATGATAATATGGTTATTGATGCTATTGGATTTAATATGGGAGAGTATACAAATGAATTTTTAATAGGTGATAAAATAGATATAGTAGGAAATTTAGAGATTAATAATTTTAATGGAATAGAAAAAGTACAAATAAATTTAAAAGATATTAGAATGTCTTATTAGTGACCCACAGGAACGTACCTTTTGGGTCAAAGTAAGTTGACAGAAGCGAAAAATTTGAACTTTTTATTTTGACCCAAAAGGTACGTACTTGTGGGTCACTAAGGGGGGATGTTAATGTCAGAGATAAAAGATGTAACAATAGATGATATTATAAAAAAAATGAAACAAAATAAAAGAAAAACAGATACAAAAATAATAGCAAGAGCTTACGAATATGCTAAAAGTCACCATGGTGACCAATTAAGAAAATCTGGCGAACCATATATTATACATCCATTGCAAGTTGCGTATATACTTGCAAACTTAGAGCTTGATGAAAGCACGATATGTGCAGCATTATTACATGATGTCGCAGAGGATACGGATGTAACTATAAGAGACATTGCAAAAGAATTTAGTGAAGAAATAGCTCGGGATGGTTGATGGAGTAACGAAACTTGGAAAATTAAATTATACAAGTGCAGAAGAACAACAAGTGGAAAATTATAGAAAAATGTTTCTTGCTATGGGAAGAGACATTAGAGTTATATTAATAAAACTTGCAGATAGACTTCATAATATGAGAACTTTAAAATTTCTTAAAAGAGACAGGCAAATAGCAATAGCAAAAGAGACAATGGATTTATATGCTCCACTTGCAAATCGTCTTGGTATGTATAGTTTAAAATGGGAACTTGAAGATTTATCTTTTAAATACTTATATCCAGAAGATTTTAAAGAAATTGTAGAAGGAATAGATAAAAAAAGAGAAGAACGATTAGAATTTATTGATAAAATAATGGACGAGATAAGACATGAGCTTAAAAAAGAAAAAATTGAAGCGGAAATAACAGGAAGAGCAAAACATTTATATAGTATATATAGAAAAATGAAGAGAGATGGAAAAGATTTAGATCAAATTTATGATTTATTTGCTTTAAGAATTTTAGTTAATTCTGTAAAAGATTGTTATGCTGCTTTAGGTGTTGTACATGAATTATATAATCCTATGCCAGGAAGATTTAAAGACTATATTGCGGTTCCAAAACCAAATATGTATCAATCTTTGCATACTACACTTATTGGCCCAAAAGGTACACCTTTTGAAGTACAAATTCGTACATGGGATATGCATAGAATCGCTGAATTTGGTATTGCTGCACACTGGGCATATAAAGAAGCAAATAAAGATAAGAAGACATCAGTTATAGTAAATGAAGACAAACTTGCTTGGCTTCGCGAAACATTAGAATGGCAAAAAGATATGCAAGATCCACAAGAGTTTTTAAATACATTAAAAACAGAATTATTTGAAGATGAAGTATATGTATTTACACCAAAAGGACAAATAAAAGTATTACCAAGAGGAAGCTCGCCAATAGATTTTGCATATAGTATTCATGAACAAATAGGACACCATATGACAGGAGCTAAGATAAATAGTAAAATGATGCCTATTATTACACATCTTCATAATGGAGATATTGTAGAAATTATTACTTCCGAACAAGCAAAAGGTCCAAGCAGAGATTGGCTAAAATTTGTCAAAAGTTCAAGTGCAAAAAACAAAATTCAAGGATGGTTTAAGAAAAACCAAAGAGAAGAAAATATAGTAAAAGGTAAAGATTTAGTAGAAAAGGAAATAAAAAGATTAGGTATTAGTTATTCTGAAGTTTTTAAAACAGAATTTATAAATGCTGCATTAAATAGATATAAATTTAATAATATAGATGATATGTATTCAAGTGTAGGATTTGGAGCAATATCAGCAGGCAAAGTAATTGCAAGAATGTTAGAAGAATATAGAAAAGAACATGACTCAGATAATTTAGAAGAAAAATTGCAAGAATTGTCTAAAGAAAAAGCTATTCGTTCTAAACCTTCTAGTGTAGGAATTGTAGTAGAGGGAATTGATAACTGTTTAGTGAGACTTTCAAAGTGCTGTAATCCTGTTCCAGGAGATGAAGTTGTAGGATTTATTACACGAGGAAGAGGCGTATCTGTACATCGTAAAGACTGTGTAAATATGAAAGATCTAGTTAGCCAAGATGAAAGAATGATAGATGTCTACTGGTATAATGAACCAAAAGCTTCTTATAGTGTAGATATAGAAATATATGCAAATGATAGAACTGGATTATTATCAGATATAATAAAGGAAATTGGTAATAACAAATGTAAGCTAGTGGGAGTGAATTCTAAGGCTAATAAAGAAAGAATTGCTATAACAGAAATAACAATAGAAGTTGAGAACTTAGAAGAACTAAACAAAATTTTAAAAAACTTAAGAAAAATAGATAGTGTTTATGAAGTTAATAGAAAGAAATAAAAGAAGGAATGTTAAAAATGATACTAAAGAGAATTAAAGTAATAGCAATGTTAAATGAAGCTACAAATTGTTATATAGTACAAGATGAGAATTCAAGAGAAACTATGGTAATAGATCCAGGTGCAGAATCAGATAAAATTATAGAGATGTTAGAAGTACTAGATGCAAATTTAAAGTATATTTATTTAACACATTGCCATGGTGATCATATAGGTGCTGTAAATGATATAAAAGCTAAAAAGGGTGGTAAGATTTTAATTCATAGATTTGATGCAGAAGGATTATATAGAGATGATATTAGTTTATGTTCATATATAGGAATAGAGCCTCCAAAAGAATTAGAAGCAGATTCGAGGGTGGACGATGGTGATTTAATCCATGTTGGTAGTTTAGAATTTAGAGTGATTCATACACCAGGTCATACAAAAGGTGGAAGTTCACTATATTGTGAAAATGAAAATATGATTTTTTCTGGTGATACAATTTTTAGAGGAACTTGGGGAAGAACAGATTTGCCAACAGGTAGTTTTACTGATATTATAAGTTCTATTATGAAAAAAATTTTGGTTCTGCCAGATGAGACGATTATTTATCCAGGACATGGAAAATCTACAAAAGTAAAAGAAGAAAAACCAATTTATTATGACTTACAAGAAAGACGAGATATGTGAGGAGGGAGTATAAATGATACAAAAACCAAAAGGAACTAAAGATATATTGCCGAGCGAAATATATAAATGGCAATATATTGAATCTAAAGTAAAAAATATATTTGAGAATTATGGTTTTAAAGAAATTAGAGTTCCAGTATTTGAAAATACAGAATTATTTCAAAGAGGTGTTGGAGATACTACAGATGTTGTGCAAAAAGAAATGTACACATTTGATGATAAAGGTGGAAGAAGTATTACTTTAAGACCTGAAGGTACAGCTGGTGTTGTTAGATCATACATAGAAAATGGAATGGCTAGTTTTCCTTCACCAGTAAAACTATGGTATAACATGGCAATGTATAGATATGAAAATGTTCAAAAAGGTAGACTTAGAGAATTTCACCAAATAGGTGCTGAAATGTTTTCTACATCATCATATTTAGCTGATGTAGAAATTATAACAATGGCTAGTAAGATTTTCAAAGTTTTAAATATACCAAATGTAAAATTAACTATTAATAGTATTGGATGTCCTACATGTAGAAAAAAATATCAAGAAGCATTAAAAGAATTTATCTGGCCAAGATTGGATATGTATTGCGATACATGTAAAACAAGGTTTGAAAAAAATCCAATGAGAATCTTAGATTGCAAAGAAAGAAAATGTAAAGAATTAAACATAGGTGCACCTGTTATATTAGATTACTTATGTGAGGAATGTAAAACTCATTTCGAAAATGTAAAAAATATGCTAGATAAACTAGGTATAGAATATATAGTAGATTCTGGAATTGTAAGAGGATTGGATTATTATACAAAAACTGTATTCGAATTTATTTCAGAAGAAGAAGGATATACAGTATTAGCAGGTGGAAGATATGATGGATTAGTAAAAGAGTTAGATGGAGCAGATACTCCTGCTATTGGTTTTGCTATGGGGATAGAAAGATTAGTAGAAGTTTACGAAAAATATAATAAAGATAATATGATTCAAGATAAAAATATGTCTTTATATATAGCATATATTGGAGATGAAGCAAATATATTTGCAACTAAATTAGTAGAGGATTTAAGAGATATAGGGGTATTTGTAGAAAAAGATGTTACAGAAAAAAGTTTAAAAGCACAACTTAAATATGCAGATAAAAAAAATAGTAAATATGTAATTATTATTGGTGAAGATGAAATAAAAAATGGTGAAGCTAAAATAAAAGAGATGGCTTCAGGAAAAGAAGAGAACATAAAGTTAGAAGTGGAAGAAATAAAAAAATATTTAAATAATTAATTTAAATTATCATATTCTCTTAAGTACAAGCATATATTTATATATAAGAGCTTGTAGACAAAGGAGAAAAGTATGGTAAATGTAACAGTTATAAATAGAAAAGATGCAATAAAATATCTAGTAAGAATTGGAATAGCTATTATTATAGTTGGTGTTCTTACTAGATATTTTTCAGGACTTAAGGAAACAGATATTTCTAAAATAGCTAAACAAAAAGAAGAAAATCAAAATGCTTTTATCAGCTGCTTAGATGATACGATTCCTACAATAGAACAGGTAAATATGGGAGAAAATATAACTACTGAGAATAATTCTGCAACACCTTTAAAATTAGCATTAAGTCAGGAATTGGGAGTATTAGATTCTATAGAGAAAAAATATATTAGTGAAACTAGCGAACAACTAAAGGATGAATCTAGCATAACGAGTGAAGATTTAGAAGAACAAAATAGAATAAATGAAGTACAGACAGGTTTAACAACAGAAGTACAGCCGAGTAATGTACCAACAAAATATACAAATACTTATAATAATGTACAAATAAAAAATGAAAGCAAATATTCTTTAACAGAAGAGATGTTATCTACAGATGGAATAACTGTTAACAGTAAAAATATATTAATTTTCCATACACATACATGTGAAAGTTATACACCAACTGAAAACTATAATTATAATCAAACAGGTAATTTTAGGACTACAGATTTAAATTTTTCGGTTGCACGAGTAGGAACAGAGTTACAAAACCAGCTAAAATTCTATGGATATAATGTAATTCATGATACGACATATCATGATTATCCAGCATATTCTGGGTCATATGGAAGATCTTTAACAACAGTACAAAATCTATTAAAAACTAATAAAGATTTTGATGTTGTGTTTGATATACATAGAGATGCTATAGCAGATAGCACTTATGCTCCAACTGTAAAAATTCGGTGATGAATATGTATCACAATTGATGTTTGTAATTGGAACAGATGGTTCAGGACTAGAACATAATAATTGGGTACAGAATTTGAAATTTGCAATAAAGGTTCAAGAGAAAGCAAATGAAATGTATCCAGGATTATTTAGGCCAATGATCGTAAGAAATTCAAGATATAACCAACATTTATCTAAAGCTGCTAGTATTATTGAGGTGGGGGCAACTGGTAATACGTTAGAGCAATCGAATAATAGTATGAAGTATCTAGCAAAAGTTCTTAGTGAAGTTATGAAATAAACGTTGATTGATAATGTTTTGCTTTTTTTAATCTATATATCAACTGTTTTCAGCAAGCTATATAAAAGAATTATTGTGTAACAAATAGACACTTTATTTTGTAATTTTTTATTGCATAACGATGATATTTAATATAAAATTAAAAACAATAAAGTGTAACAATATTTGTGTTAAGTTACATATATACAAAAGAAAGGTGTGAGTTTAAATGTCTAATATAAAACTAGATTTTAAAAACAGTAGTGTGAATGACAAAACTATTATGTTATACAAATATAGAGTAGAAGAAGTACATAATAAACTACAAGAAAATGCTAAAAAAGATGATGCATTTTTAGGGTGGTTAGACTTACCTAAAAATTATGATAAAAAAGAATTTGATAAGATAAAGAAATGTGCTAAAAAGATACAAGAATCATCAGACATATTATTAGTAATAGGTATAGGAGGTTCTTACTTAGGTGCAAGAGCTGTTATAGAATCTTTAACAAATACTTTTTATAATATGTTAGATAAAGAACAAAGAAATACTCCTCAAATATTGTATGTAGGAAATAACTTAAGTCCAAATTATTTAAATGATTTAATAGATGTAATAGGAGATAAAGATATATCTATTAATGTTATATCAAAATCTGGAACAACAACAGAACCAGCCATTAGCTTTAGATTTTTTAGAGAATTTTTAGAGAGTAAATATGGAATAAAAGAGGCAAGAAAGAGAATTTTTGTTACAACAGATAAATCTAAAGGTGCTTTAAAAAAGCTTGCAACTGAAGAAAAATATACAACGTTTGTTATTCCAGATAATGTGGGAGGCAGATATTCTGTATTAACAGCAGTTGGTTTATTACCAATTGCAGTAGCTGGAATTGATATTGATAAATTAATGCAGGGTGCTAAATTTGCATGTGAAAAATATTCTGATCCTAATATAAAATATAATGAATGTTACAAATATGCTGTTGTAAGAAATTCTCTATATAATACTAAAAAAGATATTGAAATATTAGTTACATATGAACCAAAAATGCATTATATGATAGAATGGTGGAAACAGCTTTATGGTGAAAGTGAAGGAAAAGATAATAAAGGCATTTTTCCTACAGGAGCAGAGTTTACTACAGACTTACATTCTTTAGGACAGTACATACAAGAGGGGAGAAGAAGTTTATTCGAAACAGTTATTAATATTGAACATAGCCAAAGTGATATAAAAATAAATTCTGATGAAGATGATTTAGATGGATTAAATTATCTTGCTGGAAAAAAATTATCTTTTGTTAATAAAAAAGCTATGCAAGGAACTATAAAAGCGCATGTTGATGGTGGGGTTCCTAATATATTAATTAATATAGATGAATTAAATGAAGAAACTATAGGGCAGTTAATATATTTCTTTGAGAAGGCTTGTGCTGTATCTGGAATGCTTTTAGGTATAAATCCTTTTGATCAACCTGGTGTTGAAAAATATAAAACAAATATGTTTAAATTATTGAATAAACCAGGGTATGGGGAAAGTAAGAAAAAATAAGTTTATAATATAAATAAGATTACAAATTATTTAGGATTTTGTAATCTTATTTTTGTTTTGCTTGACGGTGGGTAGATTCTTATTATAAAATTGTTATACTTAATTTTAATTTTTACCAATGTGAAAGGATGAAATATATGGAAAAGTATAGAATATTATCAATAAATCCAGGCTCTGGGTCAACTAAAATCGCATTATATGATAATGAAGAAGTAATTTTTCAGGAGAGCATATATCATGATGAAAGCGATTTAAAAAAGTTTACAGAAATTTCTGAAGAACTTCCATATCGAACAGAAAAGGTATTAGAAACATTAAACAAACATAAAATTTCTTTAGATTCAATAACTGCTTTCGCTGGTAGAGCAGGAGGGCTTGTTTCTATAAAAGGTGGGGTGTACAAAGTAAATGATAAAATGTTAGAACATGCTAGAATAGGATATACAATGAAACATCAATCTAATTTAGGTGTTCAAATTGCGTACAATTTAGCTAAAATAAATGAGAAACAAGCATATACAGTAAATCCAGTAACTGTTGATGAATTACAAGATATATCAAGAATAACTGGAATAAAAGGTGTACATCGTAGTACAATTTTTCATGCACTAAATCAAAAAGAAGTGGCATACCAATATGCTAAAAGTATAGGAAAAAGATATGATGAACTAAATCTAATTGTTGTACATTTAGGAAGTGGAATTACTGTAGGAGCTCATAAATTAGGAAAAGTAGTAGATGTAAATAATGCGTTAAATGGAGAAGGTCCTTTTACAACAAGTAGAACAGGAAGTGTAAATACTTTAACTTTAATGAACATGTGCTTTTCTGGTAAATATACCAAGAATGATATATATGATATAGTTACTAAAAAAGGTGGATTAACATCTTTGCTTGGAACTAATGATATAAAAAAGGTAGTAAAGCGTATAGAAGACGGGGATAAAGAAGCAAAATTTGTTTTAGATGCAATGATATATCAAATTGCAAAGCAAATTGGTGCATATAGTGTTAATTTTAAAGGGAATATGGATGCAATTATATTAACAGGAGCAATTGCAAATAGTGAGTATTTTACTTCTAAATTAAAAGATTATATAGAGTTTTTAGCAAAAGTTGTTGTAATTCCTGGAGAGAAAGAAATGGAAGCACTTTCAAATGGAGTTTTAAGAGTTTTAAGAGGAGAAGAGGAAGTATTAGAATATACAGGTGAGCCAATTAGTATGTATACTAATGTTTTGAATGAAAAATAGTATATTGAATTTTAATAAAACATAAAAAAATCGTTACATCAAATCGGCGTGACGATTTTTTTATATAATAGGAAAGTTCTATTATAGAGTAAAATTTAACTAACATGTCTTTCCTATTATATAAAAATAATTGTACACAATTTTAATTTTTTCTGTGAATGTTATTCTATATTTTTTTATGGAATTATAGATTATTTATATATTAAATGATAAAATTATCTTAATAAAAAATAATATTTGTAGAGGAGGAATTATATTGAAAAGAATCTACATAGTAACAGGAGCAAATGGTTTTTTAGGGAACAACATTGTGAGAAATCTTCCGGTAAAAGAAAATGATGAAATTAGAGCATTAGTTTTGCCAAATGATAAGATACATTCACTTGATGGAGTGAATTGTAAAATATATAAAGGAGATGTTACAAACAAAGAAAGTTTAAAAGATATATTTGATGTCAATGATGATAGCGAAGTTGTTGTTATTCATTGTGCAGCAGTAGTATATATAAAGGAAAAATATGATGAAAATGTTTTTTATGTAAATGTGCATGGAACAGAAAATATAGCAGATAAATGTATAGAAACAAGTTCAAGAATGGTTTATGTAAGTAGTGTTCATGCTATTGAAGAGCCAGAAGATAATAGAAAAATAGTAGAAACAAAAGAATTTAATCCAGATAGAGTTCAGGGCATTTATGCTAAGTCTAAAGCACAGGCAGCTAGATTGATAATGAATAAAATTCAAAATGAAAATTTGAATGTTTGTATAGTTCATCCATCAGGGATAATAGGATTAAACGATTTTGGAAATACACATATGACTAATTTGATTGTAAAAATAGCAAATGGTAATCTTCCAGCGATATTAAAAGGTGGATATGATTTTGTTGATGTAAGAGATGTTGTAACAGGTGTGATTTCTGCTATTGATAAAGGGAAAAAAGGAGAAACATATATTTTATCTAATAGATATATAACAATACAAGAAATTGCAGATTTAACAAGTAAGTATAGTGGATCAAAAAAAGTTAATATAGTATTACCAATGTGGATTGCAAAATTAGGAGCACCTTTTTGCGAAATATACTATAATTTTAAAAAGCAGGTTCCCTTATATACAAGATATTCTTTATATACACTTCATGCAAAATCTAATTTTTCTAATACCAAGGCTAGAGAAGAACTTGGATACAGAAATAGAAGTTTAGAGGAAACAATTAGAGATATGGTAGCTTGGCTTAAAGAACAAGGTAGAATAAAAAACATAAATAGAGAGTTATGTAACAGAAGATAACAGAACATTTTTTTGATTTACTAAAAAGAATAAAATGAGGCTAAAAACAAATTGTTTTCAAATGGAGCGGGTAGCGAGAATCGAACTCGCGCTATCAGGTCGGAAGCATGACATTCTACCACTAAATTATACCCGCGTATATAAAATAAATAAAATTTAATATACAGAAAAAAATCCACATTGCTTACAAATAAACAATGTGGTTAATTTTATGGAGCAGGTAGCGGGAATCGAACCCGCATAGCCAGCTTGGAAGGCTGGAATTCTACCATTGAACTACACCTGCATTTTTATTTAGTTTTTGTTTGGAACGATTACTATTATACATACTTTTTTTTTCTTTGTCAACTACTTTTTTTAAATTTTTATTTTTTTTCATAAAATATAAAACTAGTTTGCTACATACTAATAAAAATAAACTTCATTTTACATTTTTATGTAAATATGATATAATTCATTTAGATACTAAATTAACAATTAGATCATGAGCCCCTTGTTAAAGGAGCAGAAAGGACTAACATGGCATTATTAAATGAGGCTCAACTTTCTGAGTTGCAACAACTGACTAAAGACGTGAGAGCAGAAGAATTAAAAGGAGAATTGCTTTTCTTCTTGCTTAAAGAAGCAATCAAAGAATTAGGCAGAGAATCTGAAGCAATTATCTGGAAAGGTGATGACGGCTGGCACTTGAATTCTGATCCTACTTGGATCGCTTTAAGAGAACGGGATTTAAATGATATTGAACTTTCGGAAGAAGATTTCGATATCGCTATCAAAGCACTTCCCCGCCTTACTAAGTCTACAAAAAAGGACTACAGCGATTACAACAAAGGGTTGGGACAAACTTTCGTCTATCCACTCACCTTCAAAAAGATCTAAACAATTTCGGGGAGCACTGCTCCTCAAAAATTGTTTCATATATCTTTAAAGTTTTTATTATACTATTAAATATCATTTTTCCTTCCATTTGTTAAAAATTGAATTGCTTTATCCCAGTTACTCCTAATTAGTGCAACCTAACTATAATTGGTACCAAACTGATATTTATTATTCTTTATAACTTTATTCTAGAGCTTCACTCATTACTTTAGCTAAATATTTCATACTTGCTAAACATTGATCTAAAGTATTTCCAGTAGCCCCTACTTCTATAATCGTCGCTGCTTTTGTTAAATGCTGGTTGTATCGACTATTTCTTAAAATAATTGGTTTAAACAGACCTGGATATAATTCATTTGCCTTTTCCTGTATCTTTACAGCAAATTTTAAATTTTGAGTCCAATTAGGGTGCGCTAGACCTCCTCCATCTGTTCCAATAACAAACATAATTTGTGCAGCATACTCTTCTCCTATTTTTACAGTCGGCGCATATGAATAGTCTCCTATAGCATCTCTATGTACATCAAATACAATATCTGTATCTGGATTTGTTTTTAGCAAATTCTCTACTGTTGTTAGGGATCTTCCATAAGATCCATTATAAGCTGGATAATCATGATAGGTCATATCATGTATAACATGATATTGATAACTTTTTAATTGATTCTCCAATTCTGTTCCCACTCTTGCTACGCTAAAATTTAAGTCTGTTGTTCGATAAGCTCCTGTTTGTGTATATGGATACTTTTCACTTGCTGTATAACTTTCACAAGTATGTGTATGAAATATCATAACATTTTTATTATTAATCTCTATATCTGGTTTTAACATTTCTTCTGTTAGTTGATAAGCTGTTTCATTTTTTACTTGCACCCCATTATAAGAATTTGTAAATTTGGTAGGAACATTATTCTCTATCACTTCTGTACTAAGCCCTGTTTGTGCTTGTTCCACTTCCACATTTTCTTGTGTATTTTGATTTTCCTCTGTGTTTAGTTCCTCTTGTTTTTTTGCTATCATCGTATCCATCATTGTTAATTCTGTTCCAAGCACTAATTTTAATGGATCTATTTTCTCTATATCTTCTTCTATTAATGCTACTGTATCTTTTTTCTCTTGATTAATTTCTTTTATACCTGGTATTGTTTCGTCTAAACAAGCTCTTAAATCTAATTGCTCTATGATACTAGAAACTTTTTGGGTCTCCTCTTCTGCGGAATTAGAAAATATTTTTGTAAAAAGAAAAATGATCCCAACAATCAATATAAATTTTATGAAATATTTTGCTATATCTTTTAAATTGAGAACCGCTAAATTAATCATACTTCTTCCTCTCGTACAAACCTATTATATGTATTATATGCTTGTACTTTTTGAAATATGCCAAAAAAAGACAAGGGAAATTCATAATTATTTCCCTTGTTCTATTTACACAACATATATCCAACCAGGCTGCCAAGCTTTTGTTCTTCTCCAATCTTCTTTGATCGCTTGTTCCCAAGTTTTATGATTGCAAATAACTTCTAACGCCAATTGTGGAGCCTTATGTGCTACAATTGCTACTTTTTTTCCATCATACTTTTCTTTTAATTCCTTACAAAAAGCACTTACCCTGTTCTCAACATCCTGCATAGATTCTCCTTGTGGAAATGGTTCTAAAATATGTTCTTCATAAATTATTTGCTTCGTATCTTTCCCATTTAATACTCCATAATTACACTCTCTTAATCTACTATCTTGCAAAATCTCTACATTATCCTCAAAAGTGTATTTAGCAGATTCAATCGCTCTTTTTAGATCAGAACAATATACTATCTCGAATTTTGTAATATCTATCTGCTCCTTTAATGCTATACTTTGTCTAATCCCTTTTTCAGATAGTTCCCCTGGTAACCAACCAGTTGCTTTTCCATCTATATTATCCATTGTCGTTCCATGTACAAAATAGGTAATTTCTACTGACATAATATTTTCCCCTTTATTTTAGTTTTCTTATTACTTCCTCAACAGATAGACTTTCTTGCTCACCAGTTTCCATATTTTTTAATGTCACCACTTGATTTTGAATTTCATCTTCTCCTAATAAAATAACATATGGAATTTCTAAATGATTTGCATATTTCATTTTTGCTTTTATTTTTTTATTTTCTAGATATACTTCTGTAGAAATACCTGCATTTCTAAGAGAGGTAGATATACTCAATGCCTCTGAAATATCCTCTGTCATAGGAATTACTAATACTTTAGCAATAGATTTTTGTTCTTGTTTTATAGCTTGTAATTCATTTAATTGGTAGAATAGACGCGTTAATCCAATAGACACTCCTACGCCTGGCAACTTTCTGTCTGTATAATATTCTGCTAAATTGTCATATCTTCCTCCTGAACATACACTACCAATACTCCTATATTCATTTAAGAATGTCTCATAAACTGTTCCTGTATAATAATCTAATCCTCTTGCAATTGTAAGATCTACCTTAAAGTTTTTATTTGGTACTCCAAATTCTCTTACATATTGTACTACCTGCTTTAATTCTTTTAAACCTTGTTTAAATAATTCACTATGAAATTCAATCTGCTCTAGTGCTTGTAGTTTTTCATCTGTTGTACCTTCAATACGAATAAATTGCATTATTTTAGTAATTGTCTCTTTTGGCACATTTAAGTCTTCTAACATAGCAATTACATTTTCTTCTCCAATTTTCTCTAGTTTATCAATAATACGCATAATGTCTACTGCATTTTCTTTTTGTTCTAGAGCTTCAAACATACCATTTAATAATTTCCTATTATTAATACAAATTGTAAAATCTTCAAAGCCCAATGCTTTAAAAGTCTGATAAATAACACTTGGCATTTCTGCATCATTTTGGATACTTAATTCTCCATCTCCAATAATATCAATATCACATTGATAAAACTCACGAAATCTTCCTTTCTGAGGCCTTTCTCCCCTATACACTTTTCCTATCTGATATCTTCTAAATGGAAAACTAAGTTCGTTATAATAAGCAGTTACATATTTTGCAAGTGGTACTGTTAAATCAAATCTTAAAGCTAGATCATTATCCCCTTTTTCAAAACGATAAATTTGCTTTTCTGTTTCTCCTCCTGCTTTAGCAAGTAAAACATCTGCCATTTCTATAATCGGTGTATCAATTGGTAAGAAACCAAATTTTTCATAGGTACTTTGTATGGTTTGTTTCATTTGATTAAAAGCAATTTGCTCTTTTGGCATTAGTTCCATAAAACCCGGCAAATTTCTTGGTTCTACTTTATTTCCCATAAATTTCTCCTCCTATCTTAAAATTCATTTTTCTTTTTTATTCTCTTCTTGGTTTTAATGTTAAATAAATTGGTTCTTCTTCTCTTATCGTTGTCATTCTACCATGTCCTGGATATACAATTGTGTCATCTGGTAAGGTAGCTAATTTGTTGGTAATAGAATATATAATATCTTCAAAATTACTAGTTGGCAAGTCTGTTCTTCCCCAAGTTCCTTTAAATAGCGTATCTCCTGATAACAAGAATCCTTCTTTTTGACAATATAGACAAGTTCCTCCTTTTGTATGTCCTGGTGTATGAATCACTTTTAATTCTATGTTTCCTACATGTATAATATCTCCGTCATCTACTCTAGAATCCGCATCTAACTCTATAACCTGCATACCAATATAATCTGTTAAACTAATTTCTGGATGATATAGCCCTTCTGCATCATCTCTATGAATTAAAACTTTTCCACCTTTTTTATTCTTTAATTCTAGTATTCCTCCAAAATGATCTCCATGACAATGTGTTAAATAAATATATTTTAATTTTTCTATTCCTAATGCATCCAACATCTCTATTATCTTGTCTGGTTCTCCTCCTGGATCTACTACCATTGTCTCTTTTGTTTCTTCATCTTCTATCGAATTATTCACGCAAATCATATCCGACAATGCCACCTGGACTGCTGTTTCCCCGTCATCTGCAGCCGGAAGCGGAATCACTGTCCATTTATAGCTGTCTTCCAGCTTTGTTCCGGTCTCTTCATCCAAGAAACTGTCCATATACCAGTGTCCATTGAATAAGAATGCTGCCTGTCCATTCTGAGACATATCAACTGCATCGTTGTAAATACTGAGTCCCAGAGCTCCATCCACAAACACTCCATCTGTAAAATACTTTTCCCACTGCTCCAGGGCTTTGACCATCTCCGGATCTGTCCATTTTCCGTTTCCTCCCTTATTTGATAATTCCGTATACGCCCACAGCCGACAGGATAATGTTAGCGATTACGCAGGCAATGGCAATCATAAACAGACGTCCGAACAGCTTCTGCTGCTCCT
>ENA-ORLW01001374-ORLW01001374.1-human-gut-metagenome-genome-assembly--contig:-NODE-1374-length-27265-cov-4.363690_pt1 | contig 27265 bp, 27 predicted proteins | sample MGYA00243017_ERZ508829 | MGnify/ENA primary metagenome ERZ508829 (study PRJEB26277, sample SAMN04329776) | human gut metagenome | biome: human-associated habitat | host: Homo sapiens | place: USA...
AGAATTTTCTAAAAGAGTAACAGAAGAGATTGAAAAAAATCCTTTAATAGAAGTAATCCACAAAGAAGTAGAAAATGTGGAAAATGAAGATGGAATTGTTGTTATAGCGACAGGTCCATTGACTTCTGAAAAGTTAGCAAAACAGATAGGAAAATTAACAGGAGAAGATAAACTATATTTTTATGATGCAGCAGCTCCAATTGTTTTAAAAGATAGCATAGATTTTGATATTGCTTTTTATGGTAACAGATATGAACAAGAAAAGAAAAAAGATGAAACTGTAGAAGAGTGGAAAGATAGACAATCTAAACAAGAAAAAAGTTATATCAATCTTCCAATGAATAAGGAAGAGTATGAAAGTTTTTATAATGAGTTAATAAATGCAGAGGTAGCCACACTACATGAGTTTGAAAGAAGAGAAATATTTGAAGGATGTATGCCTGTTGAAGTAATGGCTAAAAGAGGTATTGACACATTGAGATATGGACCATTAAAACCAGTTGGATTTGATGATCCAAGAACAGGGAAGAGACCATATGATATTGTAAAATTAAGACAAGATGATAAAGATGGAATAATATATAACATTGTAGGATTTCAAACTAATTTAAGATATGGTGAACAAAAAAGAGTATTTAGTATGATACCAGGATTACAAAATGCTGAATTTGCAAAATATGGAGTAATGCATAGAAATACATATATAAATTCAACAAAATTGTTAGATAATACATATAATTTAAAATTAAATAATAATATATATTTTGCAGGACAAATAACAGGGGTTGAAGGGTATGTAGAATCAATTTCTTCAGGAATGTTAGCTTCTTTAAATGCAATAGAAAGATTTTACAACAGTGGTAAAAAAGTAGAATTTTCAGAATATACTGTTATTGGTAGTTTGGCTAAATATATATCTACTCCAAATGATAAGTTTCAACCAATGAATGCTAATTTTGGTATTTTACCGGAATTGGAAGGGAAGAGGATTAGAGATAAGAAAGAAAGATATATGAAGTTAGCTGAAAGAAGTTTGGAAAATTTAATATAATTATTGTATTAAAAATGAGAGATTTATTAAGAAAAATATAAAAAAATAGTTAAAAATGTTGAAAAATAAATAAATTATTACTTATGAAAATAAATATAGTATCATAATATTAGAAATAATAAAGATTGCTATGACTGATGACCAGTATTTTAATACTGATCATCAGTTGCTTTAACAATATAGAAAGAGAAGGTGAATTGTAATAAGAAATGATATATGATATATATATGATAAAATATGAAAATTTGACTTATAAAAATAAAATATTCAAAAAAGAAAGGCATGGTATAAAATGAATCTACAAAAAGTATATTTTGAAACTGAAGACAGAATAGAACTAAATGGTTTATTGCATGAACCAGAAAATAAAACAGAAGAAATAGTAATTGCTGTACATGGAATGCAAAGTAATTGTATGAAAAAAAGAGATGATATATTAGCAAGAGAGATTACTAAAAACAATATATCATATTTTTGCTTTAATAATAGAGGCCATGATTTAGTTAATTCGATTACTAAAAAGCAAAACGACAAAGCAGTTAAAATATTGTCAGGTTTTAGTTTAGAGAACATAGAAGATTGTTATTATGATATAAAAGCAGCAATTCTAAAAATGATAGAAAAAGGATATAAAGAAATTCATTTACAAGGGCATAGTTTGGGATGTACAAAGATCGTATATACATATACAAAAATGAAGAAACAAGATGAAATAGAACTGTTAAATAAAATTAGATCAATAATATTATTATCAATGGTAGACATACCATTTGCAATTAATTTCTTCTTTCAAAATGATGTAGATGAATTAATTTCATACATGGAAGAAGAAAAAAGAAAAGGAAATGGAAAAAAGGTAATATCAGTACAAGGTGCAATACTTCCAATGTGCCCAGATACGTTTTTGAATTTTGTAAAGAATAATAAAGATATTGATTTTGCAAGATATGATGATGATTTATATGATTTTAAAGAGTTAAATGGAATAGAAATTCCACTATTTATGAGATGGGGAAATAAAAATGAATTGATTATACAAGAGGCAGATATATTAGTGAAGATAATGAGAAATAAAATAAAAAATAAAGTATCTGACATTGGGTACATTGATGGAGGAGGACATAATTATAGAGGGAAAGAAAATGAACTTGCGAGCCAAATTGTTAAATTTTTAATGAAAAGTAAAGAATTATAAGTCATTGTAAAAATTAAATTTATATGATATAAATGAAAATATATAAAATAGGAGGTCATATTTATGAAAATAACAGATGTAAAAGCTTTAGAAAAAATAGCAAATGATATTCGCATAGGAATTATAGAGGCCGTATATAATGGGAAATCTGGTCATCCAGGTGGGTCTTTATCTTGTGCAGATATTCTAGCAGTTTTATATTTTAATCAAATGAATATAGATCCTAAAAAGCCTTATGCAAAAGAAAGAGATAGATTTGTATTATCAAAAGGACATTGTTCACCAGCCTTATATAGTACATTAGCTAGAAGAGGATATTTTGAAAAAGAAAAGTTATTGAGTTTTAGAAATATAGAGAGCAATCTGCAAGGACATCCAGATATGAATAAAGTTCCAGGAGTTGATATGACAAGTGGTTCTTTAGGACAAGGCTTATCTGTAGCTAATGGAATGGCACTTTCTTCTAAACTAAATAAAGATGGATTTAGAGTGTATTGTTTACTTGGAGATGGAGAAATAGAAGAAGGACAAGTTTGGGAAGCGGCTATGAGTTCAAGTAAATACAAATTAGATAATTTATGTGTAATAGTAGATAATAATAATTTACAAATAGATGGAACAATAGAAGAAGTAAAGGGATTAAAAAATATTAAAGAAAAATTTAAAAGTTTTGGTTTTGAGGTTATAGAGATTGACGGAAATAATATAGAAGAATTATTAAATGCTTTTAATGTAGCAAAACAGATAAAAGAAAGGCCAACTGTAATAATTGCAAAAACGATAAAAGGAAAAGGTATATCATATATGGAAAACAAAGCTTCATGGCATGGAAAAGCACCAAGCGAAGAAGAATATAATAAGGCAATAGAAGAGCTTAGTAAAGCTTTATAAATTTACATAAAACAAGCTTAGTAAGTATACTTAAAAAAATAAATAATAGAAAAGCGAAAAGGATTATTACAGTTAAGAATATGAGAATGATATTATATAAAAGCATAAGAGGAGGAACATGTATGAATGTAGATAAAAAAGTTGCAACAAGACAAAGCTATGGAGAAGCTTTGAAACAACTTGGAGAAGAAAATAAAGATATTATTGTATTAGATGCAGATTTATCACAAGCAACAAAAACTAACATTTTTGCAAAAGAGTTTCCTGAGCGATTTTTTGATATAGGAATTTCTGAACAAGATATGATAGGAACAGCAGCAGGATTTGCAACATGTGGAAAAATACCATATGCAAGTACTTTTGCTATGTTTGCAGCAGGAAGAGCGTATGATCAAATAAGAAATAGTATTTGTTATCCGAATTTAAATGTAAAAATATGTGCTACACATGCAGGAATTACTGTTGGTGAGGATGGTGCAACACACCAAATGTTAGAAGACATTAGTTTGATGAGAACAATTCCAAATATGACAGTTATGAGTGTATCAGATGATACACAAACTAAATGGGCTGTTAAAGAAATTTCTAGAATAAATGGACCTGTATATTTAAGATTATCAAGACTATCTACTCCTATAATATATGATGAAAATCAAGAGTTTGAGATAGGAAAGGGTGTTCAAATAGGAAAAGGAACAGATGCTACTATTTTTGCAACAGGTGTTACAGTTTGTGAGGCTTTAAAAGCACAAGAAAAACTTAAAGAAAATAATATAAATGTAAGAGTTGTAGATATTCATACAATAAAGCCAATAGATAAAGAGTTAGTTATAAAATGTGCTATAGAGACAAATAAAATAATTACAATAGAAGATCATAACATAATAGGAGGATTAGGATCAGCTATTTGCGAAGTATTGTCAGAAGAACATCCTTGCATGGTAACAAGGATAGGAATAAAAGATACATTTGGGAAATCTGGTAAAGCAGAAGAGTTAATGAAATATTTTAAAATTGATGCAGATTCAATTATTAAAGAAGTTATGCAACAAAAATAGTGCAAAAATGGACAGGGTATCTTGTACAACATTGTTATGTTCTAAAATGACAATATTTATATGAATCCAATATTGTCCAAATCACTGGTCCATTTTGGTAAAAAAAGAAATGTAAATTTTTTGTGAATTTTAAAAAATAAAGAAAATAGGAGAAAAATAGTATAAGAGCCAAAAAAAGGGGTTTTTTATACTATTTTTTTTGAAATAGACTATTGCAAATAAAACATTTTATTGATATCATAAATAAAAATTAATAAAAATGTCTTATTATGTGTAAGGAGCTTTTAAAATGATAGAATTTAGAAATGTTAACAAAACTTATGGAACAGGTACTGAAGCTGTTCATAATGCTAACTTTAAAATAGATAAAGGTGAATTTGCTTTCCTTGTTGGAAGTTCAGGATCTGGAAAATCAACACTAATTAAATTAATCCTAAAAGAAGAAGAACCAACATCAGGAAATATAATTATTAATGGAAAAGATACTACTTTCTTAAAGCCTAAAAGAGTACCTTTCCTAAGAAGAAGTATGGGAGTAGTGTTCCAAGACTTTAGATTATTACCAGATAAAACAGTATATGAAAATGTCGCATTTGCTATGTATATAGTGAAAGCAACTCCAAGACATATCAGAAGACAAGTTCCAATGGTGTTATCATTAGTTGGATTAAGTGCAAAAGCTAAAGTTTATCCAAATGAATTATCAGGAGGAGAGCAACAAAGAGTAGCTTTAGCTAGAGCTTTAGTAAATAATCCATCAATGTTAATTGCAGATGAACCAACTCGGAAATCTTGACCCTGATACTGCATGGGATATTATGACACTTTTAAATGATATAAATTTAAGAGGCACAACCGTTGTAGTTGCAACACATGCAAAAGATATTGTAGACAAAATGAAAAAAAGAGTTATACAAATAGAAAAAGGTAACATCATAAGAGATGATAAAAAAGGTGGGTATAATAGTGAAATATAATGTACTTAGTTATTTAATAGGTGAAGGTTTTAAAAATGTTTTAAAAAATAAAAAATCAACAGGTGCATCATTAATGATTATGTGTGCAACAATGATAATTTTTGGTGTATTCTTCATGATAGGAGAAAACATAAATCATATAATGAACGAATTAGAAATGCAACAAGGAATGCAGGTATTTATTATAGATGAAGCAACAGAGAAGCAAGTATCCGAGCTAGGAGAGAAAATAAGAGCATTAAATGGTGTAAATCAAGTCGAATTTGTATCTAAGGAAGATGCGTTAAATCAGATGAAGGAAAAAGTTGGTGATAAACAATTTTTACTTTCAGGTTATGAAGAAAACAATCCATTTCCAGCTTCATATGTAGTTACTTTAACAGATTTAAAAGAAAGTTCAAATGTGCAAAATGAAATTAATAAATTTGAAAATGTAAAAAGTATTCAAAGTAGAGGAGACACAATTAATGCTTTACTAAATATTGCAAATTTAGTAAGAATAATTTCTGGGGCTATATTAATATTACTAGTAATAATATCAATATTTATTATTGCAAATACAATAAAATTAACTGTTCATGCAAGAAGAAGAGAAATTTCTATAATGAAATATGTAGGAGCAACAAATAGCTTTATTAGATGGCCATTTATAGTAGAGGGTATATTAATAGGTGTAATATCAGCATTGATTTCAATTATGTTATTAGGAATAGCATATAACTTAGTAACAGATAAAATAGTAGCTTCTGCAGTTACAAATGTAATAAATATAAATTTATTAACTTTCTCAGATATGTTTACATTAATAATTGTAGTATATTTAGTTTTAGGCATTGGCATAGGAACTTTAGGAAGTGTTATTTCGATGAGAAAATACTTAGATGTATAAGAAAGATAAGGAGAGTAAGATGCATATGAAAAAGAAAATAGTAGCAAGTATACTTGCGATATTATTAATGAGTTTTAGTTTTACAAATGTTTTTGCAACATCAAAGAGTGAAATCCAAAGTAAAATTGACGATAAACAAGAAGAATTACAAGATGTTAAAGATGAGAAATCAAGTGTGTTATCAGAAATAGATAAATTAAATGAATCTATTTCTGCTACAGAAAAAGAAATATCAAATCTAAATTCTAAAATAACAGAATTGACAAATAGTATATCAGAAAAAGAAAAAGATATACAAGAAAAAGAAAAAGAATTTGAAGAAAAAGATAAGCTTCTTCAAGATAGATTAGTGGCATTATATGAAGCAGGAGATACTACATATTTAGATATGCTATTAACATCAGGAAGTATTACAGATTTCATATCAAATTATTATTTAGTATCACAACTTGCAGAATGTGATACTGAAGTATTAAGTCAAATAGAAAATACTAAAAAAGAGATAGAAGAGGATAAAAAAGAATTAGAAACACAAAAACAGGAAATAAACAAAACTAAAAGTGAAATTGCAGAAAAGAATGAACAATTAAAGAGTGACAAAAGTACAAAACAGGCTAAAGTAAATAGCCTTACAGAAGAAGAGAAAAGTATCCAAAGTCAAATTGATGAATATGATGCTCAAATGGAAAAAATAGCAGCAGCAGAAAGAAAAGCAGCAGAAGAAGCAGCGGCAAAAAAGAAACAAGAAGAAGAGGAAAAGAAAAACCAATCATCTACAGGAAGTACAGGAGCAACAGGTGGTTCTAGTGGAACTGTAACTTCAAGTGGAAAAATGACTTGGCCAATTCCAGGATACAAAAATATTACATCAAATTTTGGATATAGAATACATCCAATTTATGGAACATGGAAATTACATTCTGGAATAGATGTTGGTGCTCCAACAGGTGCAAAATTTGTAGCAGCAGATGATGGAACAGTATTAATTGCAAGTTATGGCTATAACGGAGGATATGGAAATTATGTAGTTATAAGTCATGGAAATGGAATTACTACGAGATATGCACATGGAACTACTATATTAGTAAGTGCAGGACAAAAGGTTACAAAAGGAACACCAGTGTTAACTGTAGGTTCGACAGGAGCTTCAACGGGACCACATGCACATTTTGAGGTAAGAGTAAATGGCGTGGCTGTAAATCCACTTAACTATTTATAAACTTTAATTAGAAAAAATATCCATTGAAAGAAAAAAATAAATATTATATAATAATATTAGATAAATACATAAGCAAAGGAAAGGAGACATTCTCATGAATAGAAAACTTGTTTTATTTTTAATTGTTCTATTGATGATTTTTAACCTTTCTTTTTCTACATTTGCAGAGAATTTAGATGAAAAAAAAGATGAGATATCTAATAAGATTGAAGAGCAAAGTCAAAAATTAGAATATGTACAAGGTGAGATATCAGAATCTGTAAAGGAATTGCAAGAATTAGATGATAAAATTACAGAATATGAAAATCAGATTAATGATTTAAAAGAAAAACTTATTGAATCCCAAAAAAATATTAAAGAAATAAATGAAGAGTATAGTAAAGTAAAAGAAGAATATGATAAGAATGACAAACTTTTTCAAGATAGATTAGTAGCTTTATATGAAGCTGGTGATACAACATATTTAGATGTATTGCTTTCATCTAGTAATATTACAGATTTTATTTCTAATTATTATTTAATAGAACAATTAGCAGATTATGATTCTCAATTATTATCTAAAATAGAAGTACAAAAAAATGAGTTAGAACAAACAAAAAATAAATTAGAAGAAGAAGAAAGAGGTTTACAAGAATTAAAGGATGAAGCTATAAAAGTGGCAACGACTTTAAAAAATTCTAAAACAGTCCAAAAGAGTAAAATGGAAAAATTAACAGAAGAAGAAAAAGTTTTGCAGGAACAAATAAACGAATATAAAATAGAAGAAGCTAAAATAGAAAATCAAATTAGATTAGCAAATGGAAATACAAACTATGAACTTCAGTATACAGGAGGAGTAATGATGTGGCCAGTGGCAAAATCTGATACATATATAACATCTCCTTTTGGTACAAGGGAACATCCAGTACAAGGTGTTGTTAAGCTACATTCAGGAATTGATATAGGAAATGCAGGATATGGAGCAAAAGTAGTAGCTGCAAGCGATGGAGTTGTTAGTTTTGCAGGTGTTTTAGGTGGATATGGTAATTGCGTAATTATAAATCATGGTGGAGGAATATCTACACTCTATGGACATGGACAAGCGATATTAACTACAGTAGGTACAAATGTTAAACAAGGAGATGTAATAATGGAAGTAGGATCAACAGGAGTTTCTACTCGGACCACATTTACATTTTGAGGTAAGAGTAAATGATATTGCAGTTAATCCAGCTACATATTTACAAGGATAAATAAGAGCAATAAAGATTTGCTCTTATTTTAAGAAGAGACGGAACATATACTTTCACACAAAATTGCTCTTTACAATCTTGGTGGACGAACAAAAATAGGGCATATAAAGTCTTCTAACAGGTCATAAAATTTTAATCATACAATTTTCAATTATTCTATAATATAAGATTTCTAGTATGGAGTAAAATTTAACTTATAGAGAACTTTATATAAAATAATTGTATACAATTTAAGAAAAAATGGAACACGAACAATTAAACGCAGACTGTAAGAGAATTAATTAAATATGAAAAGCCCAGTTTTGTTCTATGAAAAATATTTTTGAGTATAATATATAGAGAATTTGAATAGAAAAGAGGAAAAAGATGAGTTCAAAGAAAACAAATAATATATATAAATATGCAATTGTAATTATAATAACAGCTTTTATAACATTTGTATTAACATCGATTTTTGTATATCACTTTATTAATAATGATGAAAGATATTATGTGAAAAATTCTAAAACAGAGAACTCTAGTTTAGAACAAACACTTGCATATTTTAAAGAGATATTAGATAAAAAGTATATAGGAGAAATTAATGAAGAAGAATTAAAAGAAAGTGCTATTAAAGGTTATATAGCAGGCTTAAATGATCCATATACAGAATATTTTACTAAAGAAGAAATGCAAGAATTTACAGAAGAAACAGAAGGAGAATATGTTGGTATAGGAATATATACTACAGCAGACACTAGTAGAAATGCAATTGTTGTATTAAGAACAATTGGAGATTCACCAGCTAGCAAAGCAGGATTACTTACAGGAGATATTATAACAAAAGTAGATGATGAAGAATTTACAGGAGAGACTCTAAATGAGGCTGTAAAAAAAATGAAAGGAGTAGCAGGAACTACAGTAAAAATAACAATTTTGAGAGATGACAAAGAAATGGAATTTAATATAAAAAGAGAGAATATAAAAATTAGTCATGTTAGTTCTGATGTTTTAGATAATGATATAGGATATATAAAAATATCATCTTTTGAAGGTGGATGTTCAGAAGAATTTTTAGAAAAGTATAAAGAAATAGAAAAACAAGATATAAAATCATTAATTATAGATTTAAGATTTAATGGTGGAGGAATAGTGGATGAAGCATTAAATATAGCGGAATTAATGGTTCCAAAAGATAAGATATTATTAATAACAAAAGACAAAACAGAAGAAGAAGAGGTAATAAAATCAAAGACAGACCCAAGTATAAATATGCAAGTAGTAGTTTTAATAAATGAGTATTCAGCAAGTGCATCAGAGATTTTAGCAGGTATTTTAAAAGAGGATATAAATGCAACACTAATTGGTACTACAACATATGGAAAAGGTGTAATTCAAACTGTATATCCATTAAAAGATGGCAGTGGTCTAAAAATAACAACAGATGAATATTATACTCCAAATCATAATAAAATTAATCAAGTTGGTATAGATCCTACAATAAAAGTTGAATTATCAGAAGAGTTAAGACAAATTACAAATTTACCATTAGAACAAGATTTGCAATTACAAAAAGCTATAGAAGAATTAAAATAGTAGCAATTTATGATATGAAAAATAATATATATTATAATTATATAATAAGGATTTTAACGAAAAAATATTATAGATTTGTAAAAAGAGAAAGCTTAAAGTCATTAAAATATAAGACTTTAAGCTTTTTTAAAAATATGTATAAAAAAACTTAAAAAAATTCAAAAAAAGTATTGACATTTATATTGCAATTTAGTATACTAAACAAGTCGAAGGAAATGGTCGCTTAGCTCAGCTGGGAGAGCATCTGCCTTACAAGCAGGAGGTCATAGGTTCGAGCCCTATAGCGACCACCATTTTCTTACAAAGAATATTTAGTTAACTAAATATTTTTTGTTTTACGGCCTGGTAGTTCAGTTGGTTAGAACGCTAGCCTGTCACGCTAGAGGTCGACGGTTCGAGCCCGTTCCAGGTCGCCATTTTTTTATATGGCTTTATAGCTCAGTTGGTAGAGCAAGGGACTGAAAATCCTCGTTTCCTACAAATGAGGTATTGAGCCAACATAGAAAATCGTGTAAAAATAACACGGCTTCATAGCTCAGTTGGTAGAGCAGAAGACTGAAAATCTTCGTGTCAGTGGTTCGATTCCACTTGAAGCCACCATAAAATTTTTACACGATTTTTTTGTATTAAAAATTTCATTTAAAAGCATTTAAGATCATTAAAGTTCATCTAAAATACAATAATTAGGGTATAGATTAGGGTATAAATTAGGGTATGATTTAAGAAAGAAAATGCAAGTGAAAATAAAGATATAAAAATATATTTATAAAAATGTATTAGAAGTATAATACATTTTTATTTTTTCACCAGTAACTAAAATGTTACTGGTCTTTTTTCATTTTAGGGGGAAATTAAAATGGTTAAGATAAATGAATTTAAAATAATAAAGAATGATGCAAATTTAAACAATGAGATTATAAAAATAAATATAACTAAAGAAATTCAACAATTAGGGAAAGAATTAGTTATCTGGAATCATATATTGAGGGAAATAATGAATTTTAGGAATTTAAGTATATGCTATTCTCCACATCTACCTTTAGATAGAGATATTAAAAGATTATCTAATGAGAGTAATTTTGTTTTATTGGAATTAGCAAATAAAATCCAAGAAAAAAAAGCTATAAGTGAATCAAGATTAAATCTTATTATAAAAAATATTGTAGCTTCTAAAAATTTAAAAAAGATTTTTAATATAAAAGGATCTATAAATAATAAAGAAACTAATTTGTTATTAGAAGATATTGACGAAAGTTTAGAAGTTTTAACCTTTTATAAAGATGAAGATATATCTAATCTTGTATTAGCATATACGCAAAAATTTATTGGATTTGATAATTAAGAAAGTTGGAGAATAATGAACGAAGAAAATAAGATAGGATATTATGCGATACTTCCTGCTACTGTTCTATTCAATGAAAATGTTAAAGCAAATGAAAAACTGCTTTATGCAATAATAACAGTGTTGTCGAATAAAGAGGGATATTGTTTTGCCTCAAATAGCTATCTAGGAAATTTATTAAAGGCACAACCTCATACTATTTCAAAATGGGTTTCGCATTTAAAAGAATTAGGTTTTGTTTGCATAGATATTATTAAAAATGATAAGGGAGAAATAATACAACGAAGAATTTATCCAAATGATATGCCCTATTCGATAAATAGGACATACCCCTATACGATAAATGGGACAGAGGGTATGTCCCAAAAAGGACAATATAATAATATAAGTAATAATAATATAAATAGTTATAAGATAGATAGATTATTTAATTATATAATAGATAGAAATAACAAAATTCCAGAAGAATTTTCAGATTTAGATTATAATGAGATAATTAGTGCTATAAAAAAATATGATATGTATTATCCTAAAGAAATGATTGAAAATATCTCTAAAGAGAATCTGGAGCGAATTAAAGATATAATATATGTTATTACTCTAATTGTGAAAAATAGATTGTTTTATTTAACAAATAAAGTAAGTAGAGATAAATTGATTGCAATTTATAACGAATGTAAAAATCGTGAAAATGAATCTAAAGAAACTGACAATAAAATAGAAAATTTTATTAACTATTATTACAGATGCGTAGAAAATGAATTAACGAAGGAATAAACCTTTTTTTTATGCCTAATAATAGTGGAATATAAAATTTAATAAATAATAAGGAGGTGTTTCTTATGCCATATCCATAAGGTATAAAAAATATTAAAATATTAAAAGAAAGGAGAATTTTCAATGAAGATTTACAAAGTAACATATAGAAACATTTATATTGAATCTGGTGAAAATGAAACAATTACAACCGTTTTTTTAGATAAAACTTTAGCTCTTAAATTTTATCAAAGAGAAAAAGAAAAGATAAAAAAGCAGGAAGAAGAATTAGATATGGAAGATTATCGCATTGATGAAACCGATTCATTATACGAAAGATATTTAGATGGACGCTCTGCCGAAGATTCTATTGCTGTTTTTATAGAAGAAGATGAAACCTATGATGAAAGAATGTTACAAGAATTACAAAAATCACAAAGTGAAAAGGATAAAGACTATGAAATGTAAGAAAATATTAGTTGTTATGCTAATTCTTATATTTATTGTAGTCTTTTCTATATGTGTATATTTATTGTTAAAAGATCTGCGAGAACTAAATGAAAGCAATGAATCTACAGAAGATTTGATTGAAGAATCCATTGAAATAAATGAAGAAACACAGGAAAAGAAAATAGACTGGGATTATCTAAAATCAGTAAATGAAGATATAGTTGCTTGGATTGAAATTGAAGGTACAAATATTAATTATCCTATTCTAAAAGATAAGGATGTTTATTATTTAAAACACTCATTTGATAAGAAATATAATAGTAATGGCTCTATATTCACAACAGATTCATCACCATTTGAAACTAATGAAACTATAGTATATGGACATAATATGAGGAATGGAAGTATGTTTTCAAATTTAGGTAATTATTTGAATAAAGATTTTCTTTATTCTCATCTTAAATTTAAAATATATACTCCAGATTGCGACTATGAAGCAACAATTTTTAGCGTATATTCAATAGGTATTTCAACTGAAAGTAATAATATAAAATTATTGGATTTTAGTGAAAGAATAAAATACTATGAAAATGCTAGTAAATATCATATTGAAAATAATGGAAATATCAATAAAATAGTAAAACTATCTACTTGTTCTTATATAAATGCAAAGATAAGACCAACAGATCAGAGATATTACATTATTGCTAGTCTTATTCCTATGTAAAAAAGAAATTGTGGAAAAAGGGCTGACAAATTTTAAAATTCACGTTATTATTATAATAGGAGGTGTCTATTATGATGAAAAAGAGAATCCTTATAATAATAATTTTGATATTAGTTATTCTTGGAATTGGAGGAACTTTATATTTCATATCGTACAAGAATGATAGTGAAGCAAAAACAGATAATGTAAATGAAATAAATTCTATACCAGAAAATATAATTAATTCTATTGCAGATGAAACAAATACAGTAGTTAATGAAGTTGATAATAATACAGTTGAAGAAAATGTTGAAACTACTATTACTGAAACAAGTAATGAAAATCCAGAAGTGGTCGAAACTAAACAAGAAACTCAAACAACTACGAAAAATACACAACCATCTACTCAAACAAAGAGTAGCCCATCAAATAATAATTCAATTACACAAAAGAAAGAAACTGTAACACAAAGTACAAGTCAAACAACACAAACAACGACACCAGCATCCACATCCACTAAAACAACTAATCCTACCTCACAAACATCAAGTAATCAAAGTAGTAAAAAGGAAGAAACTAAAACAGAGGTAAAAGTTGAAAGATGTACAAATAATAACAATCACGGAATGGATATAGGAAATTCTGGAAAATGGTTTAATTCCAAAAGTGAGGCTGTTTCTTATTACAATAGTCAAGTAAGTTATTGGAGTAATCAATGGGAAACAGATACAATAGATGATGTAACATATTATAAAAATTGTCCTACAGGATATGAAGTATGGAGTTGTATGTACTGTGGTAAATGGACTATAAACTTTTATTACAGATAAACGAATTATATAAAGGTCAAGATTAAGTTCTTGGCTCTTTTTTTATGGGAGGAAACTATGATAAAAAGAGTGTTAAGAAAACTTGAAAGATTAAATGCAGACAAATCTAAATTTGTAGCAGAACAATCTAAATTACAAAAGCAAATTGATGATATTGATATTGAAATAAAAAATTATGCTACAATAAAAAAGGATTATGAAAGACTAGAAAAAAAATTTAATGATCTGACAAAGCAAAAAGAGGTAAAGAAAGATGAATGAGCAAGATGAAAAATTATTAAAACTTTACTTAAAAGATGCTAGAAAAAAGAAAGTAGTTTTTATAGTTATAGCAATATTCACTATAGGGAGTATTCTTCTTTATGGATTTTATGCTAAATATAGGCAATCTTCAAATGATATAGATAATTCTATTCAAGAAGAAATTGAAACAAATATCATCAATGAAAACACTACTAAAGAGGAAAATACTGATAATGTTGATAATACTACAGTTGAAGAAAATACAGAAAAGCAAGATAAAGTAGATGAAACACCAAAAGAAAATACAAATAAAGAAGCAAAAGAAGAAAATAGAAAACAAGAAACCAAAGAAAAAGCTAAAGAAAATACACAAACGACAGCAGTATCAACTGAAAATAAAGAGAAGAATACAAAGGAAAAACCTGCAAATAAAGATTTTTTGTTTACAGATGGATATACAATGGATAATGTAACACAAGCTGCACAAGATTATTTGAAGTCTTATGAATTTAGTGGTGAGTGTTTTCCAATAAAAGATAACGAAGGAGTTTATCTAGGAATGAGAGTTATATTTTATTAAGGGTATTTAGTACCCTTTATTTTTTTTGAAAAAAATTTTTAAGAAAAGGAGATTTTAAAAGTGAAAAATATGAAAAATTTTATTATTAACAAAAGAGTTATTGCTTTATTATTGGTACTAATAACTCTATTAACAAATGTAAGTCCAGTTCTTGCAGCATCAGGAACAGGATCTTATGTAGCAGGACAATTTGCTTCATATATTCGTACAACAGATAATGCTAATTCGCAGTATGGTGTATTGCTTAGAAAATTAGTAAATGCAAATACTGGAGAAGCAAAAACTGTATTTTGTTCACAACACGGAGTTGATATAGATACAGGAGTTATAAACAAAGGAAAATATTACACGCCAACAAATGCTACGGTAAAAAAATGTTGTAAAATTGCTTATTTTGGATGGTATGAAAAGTATGGTGATTATGTAATTAATGGAGGCACTTCTGATGAAAGAAAATTACAATATGTTTTAACTCAACAATATATTTGGGAAACATTAGGGCAAAGTAATGCTACTTTTGTTAATTCTAGTCATCAAAGTCAATATGTTGCATTTAAGCAAGAAATTGATAATAAAATAAACAATATGGCTAAAAGACCAAGCTTTGATGCAACTACTATGGAAATCGATGCAGGAGATTCTTATACTGCAACTGATTCAAATGGAGTATTAGCAAGCTATAATAGTATAGACAAAACATTAAATGGAGTTAGATTCCAACATACTAAAGGAGAAAATACTTTAAAAATAACAGTTAGTGAAGATTGTGATGTAGAAAGTTTAAAAGTATCTGATGCAACAACTCTTGGATGGGGCTTAATAAAAGATGGTACAGAAGATAATGACACTACGATCTATTTTGAATTTGAGGATGATGCTCAAGAACAATTATATGCCTTACAGTATAATGATCCAGTAACATTAGCATTTTCTTTAAAAATTAACTTGTTTGGAAAGTTAGAATTAACAAAATTAAATACAAATAATGATTTAATTGATGGTGCTGTATTCAATATATCAGGGCCTAATAATTACAATAAAGATGTAACTGTCACAAATGGAAAAATAACTGTAGATAAATTAAGAAAAGGAACTTATACTATAAAAGAAAAATCTGCTCCAGAGGGATATTTATTAAATACAGAATCATATCAAGTAGAAATTAAGGCAGCACAAACATCAACAAAGACAGTAACTGATTCAGAGCCTACAGGAAAAATAGTTCTTTATAAAGTTAGTGAAAACAATGATAAAATTGGTGGTGCAGTATTTAAAGTAACAGCAGCAGAGAAAATTACAAATAAAGCAGGAACAAAAACATTTTATACAGAAGGTCAAGAGGTTGCAAAAATAACAACTGCATCTGGAACTGGTGTTGCAGAAATTGATAATTTACCACTTGGAAAATACTATGTGAAAGAAGTACAAGCTCCAACTGGATATTTATTAAATGAAAACACATATACAGCAAATTTAGTATATAAGAATGATACAACTCCAGTAATCACAATAGAAATTAAAGGAGTTGTTAATGAGGAGCCTACTGGTACAATATCAATTATAAAGAAAGATAGTAAAACAGGCTCTATGGCACAGGGAGATGCAACTCTTAAAAATGCAGTTTATAAAGTATATGCAGATGAAGATATATATAATGTTGCTAAATCAAAGAAATTCTATAGTAAAGGTGATTTAGTTGCAACTAGAAATACTGATGAAAAAGGTGTATGTCAAGAGGTTACTGAATTACCTCTTGGAAGATATATTGTAAAAGAAGAAAATCCACCAATAGGATATTTGATTGATAAAGAAACATATACAGTAGATTTAAAATATAAAGATCAATACACAAAGATAATTACTGGAAATGCCAATAGTACAGATAAAGTTAAAGAAATGAGAATTCATATCTTTAAGAGTGGTATAAATGTCAACTCTGGAAAAACACCTGGATTAGCAGGTGCAATATTCACTATTAAATTAAATAGTGCAGTAGAAAGAGCTTATGATGAAGGCTACACATACGCAGAAGTATGGGGTGGAATAGATGAGTATGGAAATACAGTAACAGTTGATAGCAAAAGAGTTGCCGAAGCACAAATTATTGCTCCAACCTATGAGGCAATAGAAACAGACGAAAATGGAGATGCTTATACTCAAAAAGGTCTTCCTTATGGAAAATTTATTGTAAAAGAAACTACAACTCCAAAAGATTATGAAAGTGCAGCAGATTTTACATTTTCAATTACAGAAGATGAATCAGAAGTTCAAGATGTGGCAAAGAAAGTAAAAGATATTATTGTAAATGATGAACAACAAGAAACTTATATTAAACTTATTAAGAAAGATAAAACATCTGGAAAGACAGTATCATTAAACAATGCTACATTCCAGATTAAAGCTACAAAAGACATATATGACAGAGCTACAGGAAAAATACTTTACAAAAAGGGTGAAACAGTAACACAAAAAATTGGTAGTACAACATATAATTCTTTTACAACTAATGCAAAGAATATTGTTGTACCAGCCAACAGTTATAACAATAAAGAGGGAGATCCAATAGGCTCTGTAATAACTCCATTAAAATTAGAAGTTGGAACTTATGAAATTACCGAAATTAAACTTCCAGAAGGCTTTTTACAACTAGATAATCCAGTTGCTTTTAAAGTTGAAGGAATAAGAAATTATGATACAGATCAAGATGGCGATTTTATAAAAGAAGTTGTTATCAAGAATGAACAACCTACAGGAACTTTAATTATAGATAAGTCAATCGCATTAAGAGAAGATGCAGATACAAGTTTAGTTGATACATCAGATTTAAGTGGTATTCAATTTAAACTTACTGCAAAAGAAAATATAATCGATTATGCAGATGGAAGTATTATCTACAAAAAGGGTCAAGAGGTTAAAACTTATAATCTTGATAAAAATGGAAATTTAAAAGTTGAAAAATTACCAATGGGGAAATATGAATTACAAGAAGTTAAAGTAATTGATGGATTGGTATTAAATGACACAATTTATGATGTAGAATTCATCAAAGAAGATGATGTAACAAAAGTATATACAGTAACAAAAGATATTGAAAATGATACAACATTTGTTGAGTATTCAAAAACTGATATTACTGGAGAAAAAGAGCTTGAAGGAGCTAAATTAACAGTTCTTGATAAAGCTGGAAATGTAATTGATTCTTGGACTTCAACAGACAAAACACATAAAATTGAAGGATTAGTTATAGGAAAATCTTATGTATTAAGAGAAGAAATTGCTCCAGAAGGATTTGTTAGAGCTACTAATGTAGAATTTAAAGTTGAAAATACAAAAGAAATTCAAAAAGTAACAATGATAGATAAAGTTGTTGAAATGACTAAAAAGAATATTGCAGGAGATGAAGTTGAAGGTGCTAAAATGCAAGTATTTGACAAACATGGAAATATAGTTGATGAGTGGATTTCTGGAAAAGAAGCACACAGAATTAAAAATCTTGTTGAAGGAGAAAAATATATTTTACACGAAGAAACTGCTCCAGATGGTTATGTTGTTGCTACAGATATTGAATTTGAAGTAACATTAGATAAAGAAACTCAACACGAAGTTATGACAGACAAAATTGTTGAAATGACTAAAGAGAATATTGCAGGTGAAGAAATCGAAGGAGCAAAAATCCAAGTATTCGATAAAGATGGAAATATAGTTGATGAGTGGATTTCTGGAAAAGAGCCTCACATAATCAATAATCTTAAAGAAAATGAAACTTATACACTTCACGAAGAAATTACTCCAAATGGATATGTAAAGGCAGCTGATGTTGAATTTACAGTAACTACAGATAAAGAAACACAACACGAAGTGATGATTGATAAAATTGTTGATGTAACAAAAACAGATCTAACAAATGGTGAAGAAGTTGAAGGAGCTGAATTAGTTGTTACAGATGAGGATGGAAATATTATTGATAAATGGACTTCAACTAAAGAGCCACATCATATTACTGGATTAGAAGAAGGCAAGAAATATACATTAACTGAAACAACTGCTCCATACGGATATGAAATTGCAGAATCTATTGAATTTGAAGTTTCTTTTGATAAGAAAAATCAATTAGTAGAAATGAAAGATATGCCTATTCTAAAATCTGTTAGAGTTGAGAAATTAGATAAAGACACAAAAGAACACATTAAATCAAATAAATTCGTTTTCGGAATTTATGAAGATGAAGAATGTACTAAACTTATTAAAGAAGCAGGAGCAAATGAATTTGAAGGAACTGCATTATTTGATGAGTTAAGATATGGAACATACTATATTAAAGAAATTAAAGCACCTTTAGGATATAAACTATCAGACCAAATTGTTAAGGTAGAAATAAATGACAAAGGTGTATTTGCTGATGGCGTATCATTGGAAGAAAAAGATGGTGTTTATAGTTTTGAATATTACAACTCTTTACTTCCAAAAATCCAAACAGGAAATGAAACAAACTATGTTCTATTAGGAAGTTTAGCAGTAATTTCTTTAATTGGAATAGTTGGTGGAATTAGGATATTAAGAAAAAAACACAATGAAAAATAATTCGAGTGGGTGAAAATCCCACTCTTTTTTCATTTGTGAGAAAAGAGGAAAAACAATGATAGAAAGCAATATAATTTACAATTTTGAAGATTTTAGGGCATTAGTGTCTGATAAAGCAAAAGAAGGAGCTTACTATTTATTATATGATGATTTATATTTTGAGCAAATAGAAAAAAATACAATGATAACAAGAGAAGCATTTACAGTTGCAGGGAGATACACAAAATCATTCAATATAATAAAATATGTAGATTTTAAACTTAAAGATAACTACACAACAAAAGAACTTGCAGAATTTGTTGAGTTATTGAGAAAACATACAAAAATACTTCTTATAATATACAATCCAAAGAAAAAGGATTGTTTTTTATTGTTCATAAGTAATAGAGATGATTCACGAATAGAAAAAGAAATTAAAAATTTATTGGAAATGGAGATATAAAATATGCAACAACAAGTCAGAATTATAACAACTAAAAAAGGATATGAAGAAATTATGAGTTTTTTACGATCTCATAATAATAAAAAACTAACAAAAAATATAGTAAATGATACTACTTGCAAATACATCAATGATATATATTTTTTTAAGTGGGATAATCCGAAATATTTTAGACTTCTAAAAAATCTATTAACTGTTATTATAAATAAAAATATAACGCAAAGAGTGTGTATTATAGATAGAAATTATATCAAATTATATGATAACACTCTATTAGAAGATGAATATAAGGACATACCAATGCCTTCAATGACTTGTGAATTCAATGATAAAGAAACAATTAGATTGTTAAAACAAATTGATAATGGAGGTAATGAAGATGGGATATAGATCAGATATTAGAATTGTAACGAGTATAGATGGTTACGAAAAGTTAAAAGAATTTGTAAAAAGATATTTAGAAGAACATAATGAGGATTGTAACTTATTAGAAGAATGTGATATAAAACAAGAAGGAAAAAAGCAAATTTATTTTGGTTGGAATAGTATTAAATGGTATGAAAATGATTATGATGATGTTGATGCAATAATGGAGGGATTGAATTATTTAGGTGAAAATGAGTATTCTTATAGATATTCAAGAATTGGAGAAAGCTATGATGATTATGAAGAACAATATTATGATGGCAACAAAGAGAAGGAAAATTATTTAGAATATCCAAATTTAATAAGAGAATTTGATGATGAATATGTATTAAATTTGATAAAAGACACGCAGGAAATAAAAATAGACAATAAAGAGGAACAGAAGGAAGAAATAGATATATGAGTGCTTATGATGAGATATTATCAAGTTCTAATATAGTAAATATTCTTGAATATTATGGTTTAAAAGTTACAAGAAATAAATGTACTTGCCCTTTTCATAATGATACGCATCCATCTATGATGGTAAATGCTAACAAAGGAATTGCAAAATGTTTTGCTTGTGGATCTGGAGGAAATGCTGTATCATTTATCCAAAAATATGAAACAGAAGTAAATCACAATGCAATAAGCACAGTAGAAGCTATGCAAAAAGCAATAGACATACAACATTTGAACATTGTACTTTCACAAAACAATAATATACCTCTAACCGAAGAACAAAAGAAACAAAAAACATTATATAACATTCTAAAAGATGCAATTACTATTTGCGAGAATAATTTAAAAACAAAAAATATAGACGGAGAGAGAATTCTAGACTATCTTAAAGGCAGAAACTTATCGGAACAAATAATCAATAATTTTCATATTGGATTCAATCCTATTTATAATAATATAACAAATAATTTATTATCAAAATATAATATGAAAGATTTGATAGAAGTAGGTATTACAAAAGAATCTAAAAACGATTATATTGATTTATTTAGCCACAGAATAATGATTCCTATATTTGACCAATATGGAAACCCTGTTGGGTTTGGAGCAAGAATATTAGGAGATGCAAAGCCTAAATATATTAATACTATGACAACTACGTTATTTAATAAAAGTGAACTACTATTTAATTATCATAAAGCAAAATCTTTTGCTAGAGATTATGAAATGATAGTAGTTGAGGGATATATGGATGTTATAAGTGCCAATGCAATGGGATTTGCAAATACTGTAGGAATAATGGGAACTGCATTAACAAAAGAACAAATTGAATTATTAAAGAAATTAAAGTGTGAAATTACTCTTTCTCTTGATAATGATGATGCAGGTAAAAGTGCAATGATTAGAGTTATACCAGAGTTATTAAATGCAGGATTAGAAATAAATGTATTAGATATATCAAAATTAGAAGGCAACTACAAAGACTTCGGAGATTTACAAATTGCAAATGTAAAAAAGGAAGATGTTTATAAAACAAAAATATCTGCCTTTATTTTTTTACTTGAAAATCAGTATTTACAAGATAAAGAACTAAATGTTGATAATATCTATAATACTTATAGAAAGATGCAAAGAGATGGTTTAATTAAAGACACAAAAGATATTCTTCGCTTTAAAGAATATATAACAAATAAAACTAATTTTAGAGTAGAGGAGGTTGAAGATATTATTATGCCAAAAGAAGTAAAACAAGAATCCAGAGTAGAAAGATATAAAAGTTTATTTTTCTATTACTATATAATAGATCATTTAAAAAAGTATGCTATCAATCATCAAGATAGAATATTACAAAAATATCTTGAAACAAATGTTATTAGTCAAGAAGTGATTGAAGAAACTTTGAATAATGAAAATTATTTAAAAGATGGAGAAAATACAATAGATATTTCAAGATATGTAAATGAATATATTTATACCTCTGATGATTATATTAAATTTAAGAATGATAAAATTTTTATACTAGAAAATCTATTAAACAATGTGAAAAGTTTTGATCAAGAAGGTAAAGTTGTAAATATAAAATTATCTATAGAACAAAAAGACATTGTTTTAAAGCAATATGCAGAAAGTTTTGAAACTAACATAAAAGAATATATTGAAAACAATCCAGATGAGTTTGAGGATTTATTTATTGCTAACAATACTTCGCAATTTGAAAAATTATTTCCTAAAACTTATGTTGAATCACTAAAAGAACAGGCAGTTAGTAGATTTAAAAATGAAAATGTTATGGAAGCAGTAAGATATGGTTTAGCATATCCAGATAATATGAAATCTGCAATGACTAGACAATTTGTAAATAATGATAAATATAAGACTTTGCTTGTTTTCAATAATAATAAAAATATTCTAGGATTAACATCAGAAAATATTATGAAAGAAACTAAAGAAGAATTAGAAAAAAAGTCAGAGAAGGAGCAAGAAAAAGCACAAGATAGTATAAAAAAGACAGAATTTGAAAATGTAAAAAATAATAATGATATGTCTGTATTTATTAAGTTATCTGGAAAAGAAAAAGAGTCATTTAAAGGTATTTATTTGCCTATTGATAGTGGAACACAAGTATTTATTCCAAAACAATTATATAGAATTGATGATGGAAAACTACAGATATTAAATTCACAATCAAAATCGGCAAATATGAGTGAATATGCAGTGGATGAAAATACTAGAACTAAAAAATTTATGAATAGATTAACATTAGATAATTTTTATCATAAATATTTTAATTTATATGAAATTTCAATGGAGAAAGAGGTGATTCCAAGTGCAAGCTACTAATAAAAGTGATGCAACGCAAGTTTATGAAGGTGCAGAAAGAGCTACAAGAGTTGGTATAAAAGATTTCTTTAAATATATTTTAAAGCCATTTTCAGTATTTAGTTATCATTATTTTGTTGAAGGTATAAAAGCAGTACAAAAAGATGGTCCAACAAAAGAATTAGAAAAAATAACTAATCTTTCCTATGACGAAACAATAAAAATAATGGAAAAGTGTCAAAAAGATGGAATTAGGGTTGTCGCAAGTGAAAGAAAACTATCAACTGAAAACACAGAGTTTGGTAAGAAAAAATCACTATTTCAACAAAAAAGAATAACAAAATACGCAAGAAGAACAAAAAGTTTAAGTGATTTTAAAGCACATTTCCCTAGAATTGCAAAATTATTGCATATAAATAGGCTTATGGCTAGATTTGAAAAGAAACAAGCAGAGCAAGTGAAATCACATCAGAACAAAAGATATAATATCTATTTCAACAAATCTAAACAGGGATATATGGGAGATAGAATAGCAGACTTAATAGAATATAGAACTAAAATCTCAAAGGACTTATTTGATGAAAATATACAAGCAGCAATAGAAGAAACAAAAGAAAAAGGACAAACTTTAAATGCACAGGAATTGAAAGATTTATCAGAAAGTCTAAATTTACACGAAATGGGTGAAGTCGAAGTTGAAGAATTTAAGCAAGATTATTGTATTCATTCTATGCCTTTTTCTGCTTTTATGAGTATAAAAGATGATTTAGAAGTCGCAGATATTCCTTATGGAATGAAAGTTATTACAAATGATGAAGATAAAAAAGTTGCTAGTATATACTTTGAAAATAAACATTTAGAAAGATATTCGGAACTTGGATTTAATAATGTAGGTCAGATTCGTGTGTATGGATCTGATAATAAAAATATGCAATGGAATATCAATTCACAAGATGAAATAATATCTTTCAAGACAAAACTTGGAGAGCAAGAAAGACAAACTTATGAAACATTAAGTGGTAAAAATTATATTATGAAAAGAACAGAAAACGAGTGTGTGTGGACTGTTTTTAAAAATGATATAAAGGAACTGGCAGAAAAGGAAAAAAAAAGGAATGTAGTAAATGAGGATTTAGAAAAGAATAATATCTTTGAAGAACTTGAAAAAGAAGTCGCTAATTCTCCTACTTTAACAGAAGATAAGAATATAGAAATAAATATAGCAGATGAAAAAGAAGTAGGTGAGTAAAATGGATAAGATACAAGAAAAAGCATATTTTAATATTGGAAATAGTGAATATTATGAAGGCTATCATATAAAAGATGAGCGTTGGAATGGTTGGGCTAGACCTTATTTTGAAAAATGTATTACAGAATTATTTGTAAATAATTTTGCTACAAGAGATTTTCAAATTGTATATGATAAATATACAGATTGTTATATTTGTAAAACATTAGAAAATGATATAGTTACTGCAACAGATATAGCAGAGAAAAAAATCATAAATACAAAAGAAGGAGCAAAAAAAGTATATGATTTTGGCTCTATAGGATGGACTTGGGATGATTATACTCTTGATGAAATAAAAAATCGAGAGAATATTCATATAATTACTCCAGATAAACTTATAGAAAAAGATTCTATAAATTTAGATTATTAGAAAATGGGAGGTGATGCAAATATGCTGGTGAAAAGAAATAAAAAGAGTTCAAAAGTATTATTTGTAATAGTTTTTGCAATTATATTTTACTATATGTTACGAGTAACAACACTGGTGTCTGCTAATAATGGAAATTGGTCTTTTGATTATTTCACCATTGTACTGAATGAATTATATAAAATTAACACTCCAATAGATTTTTCAAGAAATAACTTTCTTGTATCTATTGGGGTGTCTTTTTTTGTTTTAATGATTTATGAAACTTATAAAATGCAAAACAAAAAGAATATACAAGAAAACACTTATGGCTCTGCTGAATGGAGAACTCCAAATGATATAAAAGACAAAAGAGATAAAAATTTTGAAAATAATATGATTTTAACACAAACAGAACTAATTTCTAAAAATATGAAGATTAGTAAAATGAATAGGCACGTTATATTGATAGGTAGGCCTGGAAGTGGTAAGTCGAGATATTATTTTAAGCCTAATATCCTAAATGCAAATGGCACAATAATTGTAACTGATCCTAAACGGAGAACTTTTACGAGATTGTGGTTATTCATTGAAGAAAAAAGGTTATACAATAAAAGTTCTTAATCTTGATGATAAGTCTTGTTCGGATTGCTACAATCCCTTAATGTATATTAAAGAAAATCATAATAATATTGGTTATTATGATGAGGAACATCCTATACAAGAAGATGATGTAATGAGCTTAATAAATACAATAATGGCAAATACTAAAAGCGAAAATATACAAAATACTTCTGGAGATCCATTCTGGGAAAAAGCAGAAATGATATACCTTCAAGCTTTATTTTACTATACATTAAGGCACTATGATAAAGCACATCAAAACTTTACTACTGTTTTAAATCTGATTCGTTTATCGAATCCAGATTCTACAGGTGTATCAAATTTAGATAGATTATTTGATGCTTGGGGAAAAGATGAGCCAGAGGCAATAGGTGTAAAACAATATAAGCATTTTAAAGTTGCAGCATCTGCACCAAAAATGATGAGTACAATCATTATGGTTGCAACTGCAAGATTAGCTTCATTCAACATTAAAGAAATTGCAAATATGACTGATATAGACACTATGGAACTTAATAGAATAGGGATGCCTATGGATGACAATTCTCCTTTATTGAAACAGATAAATAGTGAATCAAATAAACCTATTGGAAATGGCAAAGTTGCATACTTTGTAATAACAAAACCGAGCAATAATACTTTTAACTATTTAGCGAGTATTTTTTACACGCAAATATTTGAAATTATTGATGAAAATGCAAAATTGTGTGGTGGAAGTTTAGCAACTCCACTTGAAATCTATATGGATGAGTGGTCACAGTTAGGAGAAATTCCAAGATTTGTTGAAGAACTTGCATATTTAAGAGGATTAAATGTTGGAATTACTGTAGGATTACAATCATTAAGTCAATTAAAACAAAAATATAAAGATAGTTGGGAATCTGTTTTAGATTGTTGTGATAGCACTCTATTTCTTGGAGGAATGAGTAAAGAAACTTTGGAATATTTAGTTGCATTACTCGGCAAGAAAACTTGGTATAAAAAGTCATCTGGAAGGACTTATGCTAGACAGGGCTCATCTTCAACTAATTGGGATGTAGTTGGTAGAGAACTGGCAACTTTAGATGAGTTATCAAAAATGCCTAGTGGTAATTGTGTGTTATTTATAGCAGGAATAGGAGCTTTTTACTCTAAATTATATAATCTAAAAGAACATCCTAACTATTCTGAACTATATGAGCCACGAGATAATAATTCTCAAAAACTCTATAATCATAAAAAAGAATTGCAATATGGTGAAAACGCAGACTATAGAATGTTATGTGATTCTGGCTTATCATTTGCAATTCCTATTGAAAAGCCAGAAATAAGAGAGGTTGATAAGGAGGACTTAAAAAACCTTAAACGAACTGGAGTAATCCAATTTGAGGATTTAGTAATAAAAAATAATTAAATAAGAAAAGAGATAAGTCTTGAAATTGGATTATTAGCCAATTAAAGGAGATTTATCTCTTTTTAATTGGAGGTAAAAAATTATGAAAAAGATTAAAAATTTATTTAAAAAATTAAAAGAAAAATTTACTGTTATTGGAACAACAGCAATGGGAACTTTGATACTTGCAGAATCAAGAGTTTTTGCAGATTCAAATACTGGATCTATTGACTCATTTATAAATTTTGCTTGTGATTGGCTAACTAAAATCGGTGGTGTTATCGCATTAGTTGGTGGTGTAATGTTTGCTCTTGGATGGCAAAGAGAAGATGCCGAAGGCAAATCAAGAGGCTTAATGACACTTATGGCAGGATTTATGCTTGTTGCAATCGCACAATCAAAGAATCTATTTGGATTATAAGAGAAGGA
>ENA-ORLW01001384-ORLW01001384.1-human-gut-metagenome-genome-assembly--contig:-NODE-1384-length-27029-cov-6.976885_pt1 | contig 27029 bp, 24 predicted proteins | sample MGYA00243017_ERZ508829 | MGnify/ENA primary metagenome ERZ508829 (study PRJEB26277, sample SAMN04329776) | human gut metagenome | biome: human-associated habitat | host: Homo sapiens | place: USA...
TTGTGGAGGTGATCTACATGGCAAAACACGAGTTTGGAATTATGATGGATGCTCCTCAGCAGGGCAAGCGATATGATGAGTATGAGCCGTGGAGATATGCCTGTATTTCTGTTGATGACGCCTATTTGGAAGGCGTTGTCGAAAGGCTTACATCCATTGACTTCTATTGGCATACACTTTCCGTCAAAGGCAAAGGGCTTGCATACTGTGGTGTTACACTTGTTCCACCATGTTCGCTTAAGGCATTTATTGATGTCGTTGCAGATAATTCTGAACTATCCGAACTGAAAAAGCTGTTAGAAAAGGCATTAAGCAATAACAAGTGGGTAATTCATTACGGACTCTGATAGAGACAAATTGATGAGCGTTTTTGCCATATCTTTATCAAGGGCTGTTCCGGAGAAGATTACACCGGCTTCTTTCGGACAGCCGGTTACATAGAGCAAAATACTACCCCTGTGTGTGATTCAGAACAGTATTGCATTTGCGCCGAAATATAGACGGATGGAGATATAATGAGTTCTTCCTTTTGACCTATGGTTTTGTTTGCTGTTGCCATAATAAAATGCTCCTTTCCGACAACGGGGCATAGCAAAGGCAAGTGTATTTTACTATGCCCGGTTGCCTTTTTCGATTATGCGGTTATAGCAGCTTTTGCGAAAGCAGCAGGTCACGGAACTGCTGCAGCACGCTTTGCTTACCGTCGGTACTGAAATGGGTGGATACATCATACACTGTGCCGCCGATTTTCATTGAGAAATCACCGATGCCGTAACGCTGCAATTTGCCATCTTCAATGCGCTCTCCGGTGCTGTCGGGGAGAAAAGCGTCGACATATTCAAAATCCTCGACGGTTTCCATCCGGGGTGGTTTAGGCAACCAAATCAGATTCGGATTGACAATCATTCCATCGATTCTGTTTTTCATATTCTCGCCTTACCTATTGACAAACCCTAAGGGGAATGATAGCTTTAAAAGGTAGAGCCTATTTAGAAGGAAATTTTAATACAGGATGGGGACGAGATTTTTCGGGTCTCCCGGGCGCTCTGTGCCGACGGGAAGTCGCCTATTTCCCATTTTCTGAATAAATTCTGCCATACCGCCGACATGATCGAGCTGGTTAACGGTTATACCGAGGCGGCGGATCTGGTAGAGCTGCTATCTGCCCTGAAGATGGAGATCAGGCTGCCCATCATCACCAAGGCTTGGGCGGCGTGACCAATACCGAGGCGGCCATGGAAATGCGGCTGACAAGTGTGTGCACTGCAACCGGTGCGTAACCGCCTGTGCATACCGGGCCCGCTCCTTTGACGAGCAGGGGAATATGCATGTGGATGCAAATCAGTGCCGCGTGTGCGGCCTGTGCTTCGGAATGTGCAATAAAAAGGCCATTTACATCCGGTAAAGGCAGGGGAGTAAGGAGGGGCGCATGAGGCGGAGGGATTCCAAGCTGACCATCAGCAACGCGCTGATTTTCTATCTGTTCATGGGCATCGTGCTGCCGGTGTGCCTGTTTGGTATGTGCTTTACGCTGGTCATGAACCATACTCTGCGCAAAAACGCCCACGAGGCCGCTGAGCAGGCGGTGGAGACCAGCGCCGTCCAGGTGGATAACCTCATCTCCGGCATCAGCTATACCGCCTCCTATATCATCGGCAGCAGCGATGTGCTGGAAAAGGTGCAGACCATAGAAGCCGATCCTACCTCCGCCGATGCCATGTGGGCCCGGGAGTATCTGATTAAGTGCGTGCGCAGCCTCGGCAATATCGCCCTGTATGCCTACAATCCGGACGTTTCCATTATCACGACCAACGGCATAGTGGTGGGGGTAGACTACATCCATTACCTTGACCAGGAAGACGTAGACGAGCTTTTTGCACTGCCGGTTTTCGATGATAGCTTTTCCGTGTGGCACGAGCCCCAGTCGGATGCCGTAACGGCGGACCTGGTCAGCTATTGGACCATCCGTACCCGGGGGGAGATCGCCGCCCTGCTGCGCATATCCATCCCAGAGCACGCTCTGTGGGATAACCTGGCCAACCATGCCCTTCTGCAGCATCATTTGGAGCTCCGGTATCAGGGCAACACCATTTGCGTCAAGGAGTTTGACAACAGCGCAGAATACGCTGACCCAATGGATTACTCCACGTTCCTGCGAAACTGGAATATGACGTTTGTAGCCACCATGCCCACCGCCATTGTGGAAAGCGACCTGGTGCGTCAGGTGCTGCTGTTTCTGCTGTTTTTCCTGCTGCTGCTGGCGCTGCTGTTTATCATCATTATCCGGGTCGCCCGGCAGATCTCCCACCCCATTGAGCAGATTGATTCGCAGATGTGCCGCCTGCAGAAGGGAGATACCAGCCTGAGCCCCGTGCTGGACAGCTATCAGGAGATCCACTCGCTGTCCGAAAATCTCAACGAACTGGCCTTGCGGATCGATGGACTGGTAGAAAAGGCCGCCCAGGAAGCCAAGCAGAAGGAGCAGATCTATTACGAGACCCTAATGGCGCAGATCAACCCGCATTTCCTGTATAATACGCTCAACGGCATCAAGTGGATGGCGGTCATCAACGGCAACTCCGCGGTGGCTGATATGCTGATAAAGCTGGGCAACAACCTGCGCTATTCCTTCGACCATAAATCCACCTATATCACGGTGGAAAAGGAACTGGCCTTCCTGAAGGACTACTTTGCCCTGCTGCAGATGCGCTTTGGCAGCGGCATCATCTTTCTGACGGACATCCCCCAAGAACTGCTGTATGAGCCGATTCCCCGGTTCTGTATCCAGCCGTTTATTGAAAATGCCATGTCTCACGGCTTTGAGGGGATGTCGGAGGGCGAGATCATCCTGAGCGCCGCCCAGGAAAACGATACCCTGGTGTTCCGGGTTCAGGATAACGGGGCCGGGATGGAGCCGGAGAAGGCCCAGGCCCTCCTGCAGGGTCAGGGGGAGTCAGCCACATCCACGGGACTTGGCGTATGGAATGTGCAGCAGCGGATCCAGCTGCTCTATGGCCCCCGGTTTGGGCTGGAGATTCAGTCTCGGCCGGGCCAGGGCTGCACCGTCACCATCCGTCTGCCCATGCAGAATGGGCTTATGTAAGAACCGGCGTGCAATCGAAAAAAGGGACATCTGCGTGGAGGGGCGGAGGTGCTGGCTTTTTCCGCACTTTGGGATTATAACAATGGATCATGTGCAGCATATAAGGAGGGATAGGTCATGGCCATAGTCTTGATTGCTGAGGACGAATACCTGGTACGGGTGGGTTTACGGACCTGCCTCGATTGGGAACGCCACGGTTTTATTCTGCTGGATGACGCAGTCAACGGGGAGGACGCCTATCAGAAAATACTTCGCCACCGGCCGGATATTCTGCTGCTGGATATTAAGATGCCCCGGATGGACGGCTTTGCGCTCCTTGCAAAGCTCAGAGAGGAGAACATCGATGTCCATGTGATCATTTTAAGTGGCTGTGACGACTTTGACAGTGTGCGGACGGCCCTGCAATATGGGGTCCTGGATTATATCAATAAACTGACTGTCACATCCTCGGAGCTTTTGCGCGCCCTCAATAAGGTTCCCTCTCTCCCCACGGCCAAGCCGCCCAGGGATGAGCAGCAGCCGGCGGGCGCCTCTCCGGATGCGGTGTTTCAAAAGCTGCTTGCCGGGGAGACGTGTAGGCAGGAGGAACTCGAGTGTCTGTTTCCCTCCGGCTATGTGCTCTGCATCTTTGTGGCGCCCCGTCCGGACGGGACAACGGTGTCCTCCTCGCTGCTGGCCAGCATGTCGTGCCAACAGCTGAAGAATAATAACATCGACTTCATCGCCCAATATGGGGCGGGCGGCATGGTGGTCCTGCTGATTCCTGCCGGGCAGGATCCCATGTCCTGCACGGCCACGCTCTACCGGCAACTGCACGTAACGCTGGATACCATGTGTGCCGTGGGCTGCAGCGATCTTTACCGCAATCCCGGAGAGATTTACGAAAAATACACCTTTGCCCGGCAGATCGAGGAACTGACTTACTGGGGCTCCGCCGGGGGCATCCGGTCCTATGATGGCCGCCTGGTGCCGAAGGCGGATTGCTCCGCACTGGTGAGCTCGGCGTCCAAGATGATCCAGAACTACATCTGGCTCAGGGATCTGTACAGTACGCTTCATCAGATCGACGTTCTGGCTGCTGCCCTGCAGGAGCGGGAGGATTTGACGAAGGACTACTTTTTACACTACATGCTCTCCATCCTCGCGCTATTTCCCGCCAAGGGGATGGAAAAGAAGTTCTTCACCGCTCAGCAGCAGATCGTTGCCTCCGTCACCTGGCTCAATGCCAAGGGCGCGCTGGAAGCATTTGCCGCGCAGTATTTCAAGGAAAATGGCTTCCATTCCCAGAAGTATTCGTCCATTGTGTCCAAGGCGATAATGTGCGTGCTGGATGACCCCGGGCATATTGTCTCCTTGGCGGAGGCCGCCCAGCGGATCAATGTGTCGGAATCCTACTTGAGCCAGCTGTTCAAGCGGGAGACTGGGGAAAATTATAATTCCTTCGTGCACCGCTACAAGGTGAACCAGGCCAAGGAGATGCTGCAGAGCAACATGCTCATCTACGAAGTCTGTGACAAGATAGGCTATGAAAACGCCAACTATTTTGCCAAGCTGTTCCGCCGCTACACCGGCTGTACGCCCAACGAGTACAAAAAGGAGGCCCGGGAGGCGGCCAAGCCACCCAAACCATAAGACAAAAATGCCGGGAAGGAGGGCCATTTGGCCCTCCTTCCCGGCATTCCTGTGTGCTTTCTATGGCTATTCGTATTCAGGCGCAGCTGCTGAAGCGGCTGTGGCCGATGGCTGGTGGATAGATTCCGTTTGTCCGGTGCGGTCAATCCCAATAGGGCTGGCCCTTCCGGAACTCGCGAACACACTCGGAGAAGTCCTTGCGGATGCGCTCATCATCCGGATTTGCGGAGCGTCCGTCCTGGCAGATGAGGTTGCCGTTGACATAAACCTTCTTGATGTCCTTGGGATCCTTTCTCCAGAACACCTCGGCCACCTCATTCTTTTCCGTCAGCTGAATGGCGGCGTTGCCGTTGAGGATCGCGGTTTTCAAGCAGCAGCCCTCCTTGATGGTTTTTCAGTGCTCTGTGCTGTAATACGCCGTGCGGCGCAGAATCTCCTCCGTAGGGAACGTCCCCTCGCGCAGGTACTGCTCCACCATGGGGCGGGTGGGGATCCCGGCCCGGCCGCCGATGGCGGTGCATTTGATGGCGGAGACGGCGCTGGCATAGCGAGCGGCCCCCAGGCCGGTGCGGCCCATGCACAGGGCAGCCAGATACCCACCATGGAAATCGTCTCCTGCGCCGACGGTATCTACCACGCGGATGTTTTTTTGAAACGCCGGGACCTCAAAGAACGCTCCATCCGCATAGCCGCGGCAGCCGCGGCTGCCAAAGGTGAAGATGACGGTGGACGGGCCCAGGCGCAAAATGGAGCGGACATGATCGGCAAACGCCCCGCCCCCAGGGAACATATCTCGGTAAAATTCCTCGGAGCCGATGAGAATATCCACCATCGGCAGGGCCTTCCGGATCTCCCGGGAATAGTAGTCGGCGTCCAGGCAGACCTGGGTGCCGGCGGACCGGGCGATCCGGGCAGCGCGGCGGTCGGTTTCGTCCATCCGGCACAGATGCAGGTACTTCGCCCGGGCGATGTCCTCGGCAAAGCCGTCCACGTCTGCCGCGTTTAGTCCCGGCTGCTGGGTGTCGTGATGCCACAGGATCCGCCGTCCGCCGGAGGCGGCGTCGGACAGAACGATGGACCAGCCCTCCTCATAGCCGGGGATCTGGCGGATGGCGGCGGTGTCCACTCCGTGCCGCTGCAGATCCTCCACCAAAAAGCGGCTGCGCCGGCTGTCGCCGCACACCGCCAGCAGCTTGCAGGGGATTCCCTGCCGCCCGGCGGCCGCCAGGGCGGAGCATACCTTGCCGCCCCCCTGGAAGCTACTGCCTTCCACAAAGGCGGAGCCGTTTTCTGCGGGCATTTCGGGCAGCGTGACCAGTTGGTCATACCAAAGGATGTCGATACCCACGATCTCTGCGTGATTCATAAAAATACTCCTATCCGTTGAATGTGCGGAGACTATCCGCCGTTTAGGGCCGGTCAAAGGACACCGGCAGGTACTTGCAGGCCTCCTCCACCGCCCGGGTATAGTCTCCGTATACGCCGGCCACATGGTGGATGTACGGCCCACAGACCAGCTTGCGCTCCCAGCGAGGCCAGTTGTCCACTTCGGCCCAAACATAGTTGCCATTGGTCAGGGGCCCCTGACAAGTGTGCGCAGGCCCGGCCAGCAGCTGGTAAGTGCCGCGGCAGCCGTCAAAGCGTACCAGCGTCAGTGATCCGTCCTTCAGTTCCCACTGCCCCATGGATTCAGAGAGGAAGGCGTGGCCGCCGCTCTTTTTCAGGCCCTTGGGGAAGGGGCCGCAGTGCCACAGCAACTCTGCGTTGTCGTTGGTAGGATGGCGCTGGGTCAGATCGGCCAGGAAAACAGGCTCGGCACCGTTGTTGCAGGCCTGGGCAATGAGCATGCTGATAGCGCCGTGTACATCGTTTTCGCAGGCCACAGGCAGCCCCTTGTCAATAAGATTGCCGAATACGGCGCAAGGCCGGATCCCCAAAGATTCGCCGAAGATGTTCCAGCATTCACTGACCACGGAACTGCAGCCGTTTTCTGCCGCAAATTGCTCGATAGCCAGCTCCAGGCCAGCCATGTTGCGCAGGGACTGCTGATCCATCCGGGAGGTATCCACACCCGCGGCGGTATAGCCTTCCAGGACGGCCTTTGCCTCGGGGGTATCCGCCAGCGCCTTGGCGGCGGAGAGGATCTGGGTGGCCGGTACGGGGATGACCTCAAAGCCGAAGCGTTCCAGCAGCTCGCTTTCGTTGATCATTACACTGAGGAAGGGCTGGGGCCGGACACTGATCTGGGCGATGCGCGTACCTCGCAGATTGGCGACGATGCGCGCGGCGGTGAGGAAATCCCGGAATCCATCCCGGAACGCTGCGTCGTCCATCATGCAGTTTTCAATATAAGTAAAGGGGACGCCGCCGCGGTAGAGAGCCTTGCCGCTGGCAAAGAGGCCACATTGGGTGTCCGTTGTGCGCCAGGCAAAGCCGTTGGGGGCTTCGTCCCGCTCGCCCCACAGCAGCAGGGGCACCTGCATGGCCCGGCCCAGCCGCAGGACAGTCTCCTCCTGGCCAAAGTTGCAGTGGGGGATAAACAGGGCATTGACTCCCTGCTCCCGGAACCGCTGGATGATTCTGTCTGCCGTATGGATGTCCGACATCATGCCGTCTGGGCTCAATCCCTCGATGCCCACCATCTGCACATCATACTGTGCACACAGCTCCCGGGTGACGGAGAGAATGCGGTCCCGGTTGGCCTCCACGGTCTCATTGGTAAAATAATCTCGTCTAGTTGGCGCCACGCCAAGGATTAGCTTTCGGTTCTTATACATATGTCTTCCTCCAATAAACCAATAGGGTATATAAATGATAAGCAGAAGACAGAGGATAGTCAATGGCCCGTACAAAGATGCAAAAAAACGCACCATAAAATCAAAAAAATGTTTCCTATCCATATTTCGGACAGCCATAACCAGGAAAAACTGTATAAATTTGTGCAGACTTACCCACATTTTCTTTCTTCCAACCGGCGGCCATTTTCGGTACAATGCAGACAAAGGAGGCGATGAACCACATGATCCTGCATCCAGAGGAGCTGGACCGTTCCTCATTCAGAAAACTCGGCGATTTTGAAGATCTGCTGACCACCAGCGATACCTACTCCGGCAAAAAGACGGAGGAGGGCTTTTTCCCGGATGTGCTGCGGCTGAGCAGCAACGGAAAGGATACCTCCGTGTCCGTCACCAAGGTCTGCGGCAAAAACCGGACTATCACCAGCTGCGAGATCCATTCCGACTGCTGCGAGGGAGTTCTTCCCCTGGACGGTGACATTTATCTCTATGCCGCCCCGCCGTTCTGGTACATGCAGCTGGACCAGACCCGTCTGTTCCGGGTGCCCAAAGGAACCATGGTCAAGCTGAAGCCCGGAGTGATCCACGGCGCCTCCATTTCCGTGACGGGGGACCCTGTCAATGTTTTGATACTCCTTCCGGAGAGAACCTACAGCAATGACTGCCAGTTCACTCAGCTGGAGGAAAAGGACTACATGCAAATTGAAGATTGATGTATGCGGCCCTGTCAAAAAAATAAAAGAGGAGGACAAACAATGAAAAAACTTTTGGCGTTCATCATGGCGGCCGTTATGCTGCTGGCACTGACTGCGTGCGGCAAGAAAAACGGCGGCAATGACGAAAAACCCAACGGAGAGGGCCTCTCCGGCGATGTCACCTTTATGGTGATTGATTCCTTCAATTCCGATGACAACGCACTCCAGGCAGCCACAGATGCCTTCATGAAGGCGAATCCCAATGTGCATGTGACCATTGAGTATGTGGCCTCCACCAGCATCCAGGAAAAGTTCACCACGGCTGCTTTGGCCGGCTCCGGCCCTGACGTGATCGCTCTGGACTCTGCCGGCTGGGCGGTGGACGCGGCGGCAGCCGGTCTGCTCAAGCCCCTGGATAACGAACTCAAGCCCATTGCAGACCAGTTCTTTGAAGGCCCCCTGAATTCCGGCATCTACAACGGCAGCTACTATTCCGTGCCCTGGTATATGAACAACGAGGGTCTGTACTATAACAAGACGATTCTGGCGGCAGCCGGTGTGGAGAATCCTCCCGCCACCTGGGATGAGCTGGTGGATGCCATTGCAAAGGTCAAGGCGGCCGGCTATGAAGGCATCACCATGCCTTACTTCTTCCCCTCCTATTACATGTATCCCTTCTTCTATCAGGCAGGCTGCCCCATCGTGGATACCACCGGCGCAAAACCCGTTTCCGCTCTGATGACCGACGAAGGCAAGGCCGCCTGGAAGTATCTTTGCGACCTGGCCACCACCTATGATGCCTATCCCGAGAGCATTAAGGACGCTACCTCCTGGGATTCCACCTATGCCCCCTTCATGCAGGGTGAGGTTGCGTTCCTGTTCTGCGGCGACTGGGCCTACTGGTCCGTTGAGTTCAACTCCGAAGTGGATTACGGCATCGCGCCCATGCCCGCCGGCAAGGAGGCTGCCACTCTCCTGGGCGGCTACACCCTGTCCATCAACGGCAACACGAAGAACTACGACGCTGCCTGGGCCTACATCCAGTGGCTGACCGCGGCGGAGCAGAGCAACGTGCTGGAGAGCTATGGCCGCATCAGCGCCCGTATCGATACTGATACTACGGAATTGGTGAAGAACTATCCTCACGAGGCCACCTTCGTCGCCCAGCGCGAGAGCACCATGTCCCGTCCCTCCATCATCAACCAGTCTGAGTTGGACGAGATGGTCTCCAACGCTTACAAGGAAGTGTTCCTGGGTACCAAGGATGCCGACACGGCTCTGGCAGATCTGGACGCAAAGGTCTCCACCTTTCTGCATGGACTGTATAGCTAATCCGAATGAAACTCAGAAAGGAGACAAGGATTCCTCCTTGTCTCCTTTCCACATCTAAGGAGAAATTACCCATGAAACCTTCTGATTACAGCTTGAAACGAAATTGGAGAGGGTATCTGCTGGTGGTGCCTGCCTGCATTGCCATTTTTCTGGTGTCCATCTATCCCATGCTCTACGGCATCAGCCTCGCATTTCAAAACTACACTCTGACAAAGGCCAACTCGGATGATTTCCGCACGTTTGCGGGTCTGAAGAATTTTATAGAGATCTTCAAGCAGAGCGAGTATATCCAGGCGTGTCAGAACACGCTGTTCTGGACGCTGACCAATGTCATCGTGCAGGTGGTGCTGGCGGTGCTGATTGCCCTGGCGCTGAACCGAAAAATAAAGGGCCGCGGCTTTTTTCGCACCACTGCCCTGATTCCGTGGGCGGTCCCATCGGTCATCGCGGCGCTGACCTTCCGTTTTCTGTATGATGCCAATGTGGGCATCATCAACGCGGTGCTGAAAAAGCTGGGCATCCTGGCCGATGGGATCTCCTGGCTGGGAAACCTGGAAACGGCACGGTGGGCCGTGGTCATCGAGAGTATCTGGAAGGGCACACCCTTTGTCATGATCTTTGTGCTGGCTGCGCTGCAATCCGTACCCCATGAGATGTATGAGAGCGCCCGGGTGGATGGTGCCGGCGGAGTCAAGACCTTCTTTAAGATCACCCTACCCATGATTAAGGAGACCCTGGGCATCGCCACGATCCTGACCACCATCGGTACGATCAATAACTTCAACGCCGTCTGGCTGATGACCCAGGGCGGCCCCCTGGGGAGCACGGAGATCATGTTCACCTACGCGTACAGACGGGCGTTTTCCGCCCACAACTTCGGCCAAGCTGCTGCGATCTCCGTCATAATGTTCATCATCATTGCCCTGTGCACGTTTGTCTATACCAAGCTGATCGGAGAAGAGGAGGATTGATGGGATGAAAGTAAAAAGAAAGGCCACGAACGTGGTGATCTATGTGTTTGTCACATTGGTCTCCCTCTCCGCCATCGTGCCGCTTTTGTATGTGCTGCTGACTTCGCTAAAGACCTCCGGCCAGATCTATGATGTCAATCAGATCGTGCCCACGTCTTTCACGCTGGAGAACTATATCAACGTTCTGTATAAAGCCAAATTTCTGACCTATTTCCGCAATAGTGTCATTGTTGCGGTCTGCACCACGGTTGTGTGCATGGTCCTGTCCATCTGCGCCGGCTACGGCATGACCCGCTATCGGGTCCGGGGCAGCCAAAAGCTGAAAATGGGCATTCTGTATACCCGGATGTTCCCCTCCGTGCTGCTGGCCCTGCCTTACTATGTCATCATGCGGAACCTGGATCTGGGCGATTCTCTGCTGGGACTTATCCTGATCTATTGCTCCTTCACCCTGCCGTTTACCATCTGGAATATGCAGACGTTTTTCCGTCAGCTCCCCTGGGAGCTGGAGGAGGCGGCCTGCATCGATGGCGCCAGCCGTACAACGGCGCTGTTCCGGGTGATCCTGCCCATGGCAAGACCGGGCATCATCGCAACGGGCTTGTTTTCTTTCATGACCTGCTGGGATGAGTATATGTACGCGAACCTGTTCATTTCCTCCACCTCGAAGAAGACCATCTCCCTGGGCATTCAGTCCTTCATCGGAGAGTACAGCACGGATTGGGGCAGCCTGATGGCGGCTACAGTGATTGCCATGGTCCCCATCATCATCTTCTTTGTTGTTGCGCAGAAGAACCTGGTAGGCGGCCTGTCCGCCGGCGCGGTGAAGGGCTGATGAGGGAACGATATGTATATTGATCTGCAGGAATATCAGGAATTTTCAAAGCCGGCCTTTACCCGGGAAGGGCTCATAGTGCAGTTCCCCCGCCGTGTGACCGGCATTACCCGGGACGGCAGCCGCATTCTGCTTCATCTGCAGGCCATGGTCTGCCGGAAGGAGCCCGTTGTAATCAGCGCGCTGATGCAGGGGCGTACCTTCCGTTTTACCGGGCAGTGGGCACCTATGACGGCATCACTGGAGTTCCTCCCGCCCCGGACGCTGCGCCTGCGCCTGGCGGACGGGGAGGGCCTCCCGCCCAACCCCCAGCCCATGGTGCTCTCCCAGCCGGAACCGGCGCCTATGGCCATGGTGGAAACGGAGGACTGCTATCGCTTTTTCACAGAGTCGTGGCAGGCCACCGTCTGGAAGGATCCCTATCGCCTGGAGTTGGCGGATGCGAACGGGAAGCTCTTGTATCGGCAGTATAACGACGACCGGCACAACGTGACCAACGACCGGCGCCGGGGCCATCAGGAAGGGGAGGGGGATGACCCCGCCCAGGATCCCGCCCTATCCTTCCCGGGGTTCGAGACCTACCCCTTCGGCTGCGTGACGGACCCGGATACGGGGGCGCGCTGCTTTACCGAGAGCGTGTGCGTGGAGCCCGGCGAGACGTTTTACGGCTTTGGCGAGCGGTTTTCGCCCTTGAATAAAAACGGTCAGGAGCTGCTGAACTGGGTCATCAATCCCGTGGGCGTCTCCAATAATAAAGCCTATAAGTGCGTCCCCTTCTTTTTCAGCAGCAGGGGCTACGGCGTTTACTATAATACCCCGCGTAAGATCCGCTTTTCCATGTGCAATTACTATTATAAGGCCTATGAGTGCCAGGTGGGGAGCGATGGGCTGGACTTATTCCTTTTCGTGGGCGACCAAAAGCAGGTACTCTCAGCTTATGCGGACCTCACCGGCCACAGTGCCCTGCCGCCCAAGTGGGCCTTCGGCGTGTGGATGAGCAGGAACTGCTACATGACCCAGGAGGAGGTAGAGACCGTTGCCGCTCAGCTGCGCGAGAGGCAGCTGCCCTGCGATGTTATGCACATAGACTGGGCCTACTGCAAGACCTATGACTACGATTTTGCCTTTGACAAGCGTCGCTTTCCGGATGTGGCTGCCATGTCCGAAAAACTGCTGCAAATGGGGATCCGTCTGTCGGTCTGGCAGATTCCCTATATCAAAAAGACGGCGGACACCTACCGGTATGCCGCTGAGCATGGATACCTGGCCCGGGAAGCGGACGGCTCTCCGGCGGATACCCAGGCTGGGGAGGCAGTCATTGATTTCAGCAACCCCCAGGCAGTGGCCTGGTATCAGGACCTGCTACGGGGCCTGCTGGAGCAGGGCATCCGGGTCATCAAAACGGACTTCGGTGAAAACGCCCAGGACTGTTACCGATATGCTGGCTGTGATGGTCAGGATATGCACAACCTCTATCCCCTTTTGTATAACCGGGCGGCCTACGAGGTTTGCCAGCAGGTCCATCCGGGAGACAGCCTTGTTTGGGGCCGCTCGGCTTACGCAGGCTGCCAGCGATACCCGGTCTACTGGGGCGGCGACTCGGATTCTGACTATAACGGCATGTATCATTCCCTCCGGGGCGGCCTGTCCCTGGGCCTGTCGGGCTTCCCGTTCTGGAGCCACGACGTTGGGGGATACTTTTGCACGCCGGAGCCGAATGTGTATATCCGCTGGATGCAGTTCGGCATGCTCTCGCCCCTGGTGCGGTTCCACGGCACCTCGGCCCGAGAGCCTTGGGCATTCGGGGAGAAGGCCGTGGAGCTTTACCGGCGATACGCGGCCCTGCGCTATTCCCTGATCGAGTACCTTTACAGCGAGGCCCGGCGCTGTGCGGAGGACGGTACGCCTATGCTGCGGGCCCTGGTTCTGGACTTCCCGGAGGATCCCATGGTAAAAAACATCGACGATTCGTACCTGCTGGGGCGAAACCTCCTGGTGGCGCCGGTGTTTTCCGATGAGCCGGAGCGGGCAGTGTATCTCCCGGCGGGAACGGACTGGATGTACCTGCATACCGGCCGATGGCATCGGGGCGGTCAGTGCGTCCGCGTCAAGGCCCCCATCGACGTCATGCCTATTTTCTACCGGGGCGGAACGGCCACCCCGCGCATCACGCCAGGGCAATGTGTGTCCCAGACCCCACCCCAGGAGCTGACGTGGGAGGTCTGCCCCTTTGAAGGTCGGGCAGGGTATACCTATCGGGCTGAGCATGACCCCGTCCGCCTGGACTTTGCTTTGGATGATTCTAGGGAGGCCCGGGTGACCGTCACCGGCCATGAGCCTTACGGCCTGTGCCTGCGCATCCATGCGCCCAATATGCAAAAGCTGTTGATAAACGGCTCACCCGCGCTGTTTGCGTGGGAAGGGGACACAGCCGTATACCGGAAAGGAGCGTCAAAGGAATGTTAGTATCATCAAAAGAAATGCTTTGCAAGGCCCGGGAGGAGGGCTATGCGGTAGGATCCTTCAATATTTTCAACTTGGAGAGCGCCAAGGCCATCATAGCAGCGGCTGAGGCGGAGAATGCCCCGGTCATGCTGCAGATCTGGAGCGGCTTTGCGGATTTCATCGGTCTAGATGTGCTGGGTGCCATTGCAGTCTGTGAGGCAAAGCGGGCCCGGGTGCCGGTGGCAGTGCATTTGGACCACGGCGCCACATTGTCCCAGGTAGGGCAGTCCGTGGCGGCGGGCTTCACCTCCGTCATGCTGGATGGATCGGCCCTTCCGCTGGAGGAGAACATTGCCCTGACCCGCAACGTGGTGGAATTCTGCCGGGGCCTGGGCATCCCGGTGGAGGGTGAGATTGGCCATGTGGGCGGCTCGGAGGACGGCGGCACCCGGGACGAGATCGTCTACACGGATCCAGATGAGGCTGTGGCCTTTTGGAAGGACAGTGGCGTGGACTTTGTGGCGGTGTCCATCGGCACCTTCCACGGCGTTTATGAGGACGCGCCCCGGCTGAATATTGACCTTCTGAAGGCCCTGGCCGCCCGCATCAGTGCCCCTCTGGTGTTACACGGCTCCTCCTACACGCCGGATGACCAGCTGGCAGAGGCGGTGCGCCACGGCATCAGCAAGATCAATGTGGCCACAGAGGTCAGCGACACTATGATCCGCGCCACACTGGAACACACCCGCAGCCTGGAGAAGGTAAAATACGCCAACCAGCTGACGGACGCGCCCTATCAGGCGGTCACGGAGTTAGTCCGGCACAAGATCCGCCTTTTTGGCGGCAGCGGAAAGGCCTGAGCACGGAATAACAATCGAAGGAAAGGAATACTCTCATGAAAATCACAGATGTACTTGTGGATTATATAAAGTGTCCCCTGCCGGGCGAATTTCACCCCACCTGGGGCAGTGGCCTGGCGCAGCACCATGTGGGCATGACCTTGGTCCGGATCGTCACGGACGAGGGCCTCGTGGGCATATCTGCGGGCACAGCCAACGGCTGGGAAAATGTGGTGGGTGTGAACACCTTTATCCGCAGCCAGCTGATCGGAAAGGATCCCCTGATGATCGAGCAGCTTCGCCCCATTATCAGCAATGCAAAGCTGCGCATGGGCTGGCCCTGGATGGTGGAGGCGGCCCTGTGGGACCTGGCCGGAAAGTACTGCGGCCTGCCCGTATACAAGATGTGGGGCGGCTATACCAATAAAATGAAGCTCTATGCCAGCACCGGTGAAATCCGCAGCCGGGAGGAACGGATGACATATGTACAGAGCTGCATCGACAAAGGCTTCCGCGCCGTAAAGCTACGGATGCACAGTGAGGATCCCGAGGAGGATCTGGAGGATATCCGGGCCATCGTCGCCAAGTTTGGTCGGCAGATATCCTTCATGGTGGACGCCAACCAGGCGGATCATCTGCCCGGTGCGGTGGACATCAACTGCGCCTGGGACACCTATACGGCCCTCCACGTGGCCCGGGAGCTGGAGAAGCTGAACATTCTCTGGCTGGAGGAACCCTTGGCGCGGTTCAACTACGAGGGCCTGGAGCTGATCGCCCGGAAGGTGGACATTCCCCTGGCCGGTGGTGAGAAAAATACCGGGCTCAATGAATTCAAGGACCTGGCGGAGCGGACGGGCTACCACATTCTGCAGGGCGACAGCACCTTCTGCGAGGGCATGTTTCAGATGCGCAAGGCGGCTGCCCTGGCGGAGGCCCATAACAAGCTGTTCATCCCCCACACCTGGTCCAACCCCTGCGGGCTGATGGCCAATATGCAGGTGGCGGCCTCTCTGCCCAACTGCCCGTGGTTCGAGCTGCCCTTCGAGCCCCCGGCCTACACCATGGAGATGTATGACCAGGTGTTCCAGGAGGGGCTGCAGATCGAGGACGGCTATATCACCGTCCCCGATCGCCCCGGCTTGGGTTTTGCCTTCCGAGAGGGCTTTATTGAGGAAAACAAGGTGCCGTTTACCAAGGAAAGCATCGGTATTCGTGGTTGAAAGGATGAAACATATGAAAAAGTATCCGTTGATTATCGGCAACGAAGAGGTTTTCACTGAGGATACCCATATCGTCTATAACAAGTATACGGGCGAGCCCTATGTGCAGATCAGCCTGGCCGGGCCGGAGCAGGTGGAGGCCGCTGCCTCCGCTGCGTATGAAGCCTTCCGTTCCGTGCCCTTTGATGCTTTGACCCGGTACAATGTGCTGATGAAGGCGTCTCAGCTCCTGTCAGAGCGGGCGGATGACCTGGCAATGACCATGGTGGCCGAGGCGGGCAAGACCCTCCAGGACGCCAAAAATGAGGTGCTCTGGTCCGTGGACCTGCTGACGGAGTCCGCCGAGGAAGCCCGGCGGCTGCACGGCACCTGCTTTGGCTTTTGGGGGGACGGCTGGATGGACAGCCGCACCTGCTATACTCGCAAGGAGCCCATCGGCCCCGTAGCGGCCATTGCGCCGTTCAACTTCCCGCTGAACCTGGTGATCCACAAGATTGCCCCGGCCCTGGCGGCGGGCAACCCGGTGCTGCTGAAGCCGGCGGAGGTCACCTCCGTCATCGGCCTGAAAATCTGCCGCCTGCTGATGGATGCCGGAGCGCCCAAGGGCTATGTCAGCTGCCTCACCGGCAGCGGCTCGGCCATCGGCCCGCTGCTGACGGCCAACGAGAAGATTGCCTTTTATAGCTTCACCGGCAGCGTGGATGTGGGCAAGAGCATCAAGTCTGCCATCGGTCTGCGCCAGTGCGCTATGGAGCTGGGCTCCAACGCGGCCACCATCGTCTGTGAGGATTACGACCTTGCATCTGCCGTGGCAAGCTGCGCCGATGCCGCCTTCTGCAATGCGGGACAGGTCTGCATCCATTTGCAGCGGATCTATGTACAGCGGCCCATATACGAAGAGTTTGTGGCTCGCCTGACCGAGGCCGCAAAGGCCAAGGTGGTGGGCGACCCCATGGCCTCTGCCACTGACATCGGCCCCATGATCGCGGAAAAAGAGGCGCTCCGGGTGGAGCGCTGGGTGGCGGAGGCAGTTGCCGGCGGCGCGGAGGTCCACTGCGGAAACCGGCGAGAGAAGGCGCTGTTCTGGCCCACGGTCCTGACGGGTACTACCCGGGATATGCGTGTGGTGCAGGAGGAGGTTTTCGGCCCGGTGGTCTGTGTTATGCCCTTTGACACCATGCAGGAGGCCTATGACATGGTCAATGACTCCCGCTATGGCTTGAACACGGGCATTTTGACCAACAACATCGCCGTTGCCATGGAGGCGACCCGCGTGCTGCAGAGCGGCAGTGTGATTGTCGGCGGCACCTGCGGGTTCCGTATCGGCAATATGCCCTACGGCGGCGTAAAGGACAGCGGCTTCGGCAAGGAAGGCCCCCGCTACGCCATTGAGAAGATGAGTCAAACCAAGGCCGTGGTCATTTTGAACTGAGGGCCCCTGCGTGAATACCCACGGTCAAGGGGGAGTTTTCCCAAAGCGGGGCCATACGGAGCGCAATAGCCCGCTTACCGGCCGCTACATGCTGCTGCAGGGATTGAACTGGTCGGCATTTGCCGCCATTTGGGTCTATGCGGTGGTGCTGCTCCGGGGCAGTGGCCTGAGCTACAGCCAGGCCGGCCTTGTGATCTCACTGGCAAATATTCTGGCGGTATTTGCCCAGCAGGGGCTGTCTGCCTGGGCGGACCGGGCAGCTGTCGACTCCAGCGCAAAGGCGGCCGCCGGCCTGGTGAGTCTGGGCGCGACGGCGGCGCTGCTGTTTTTGCTGGCTGGCTTTGGCGGCAAGGCTTTGGCGGGCGTCTGCTTCTGCTTGATTGGCGTTGCGATCATCGGCGTGCAGCCCTTTTTGAATGCCGCCGCCATGGAGCAGGTGCAGCAAGGACTTGCGTTAAATTACGGCCTGGCCCGGGGGATTGGGTCGGTGAGCTACGCAGCTTTTTCCGCCTTAGCAGGCGTGATATTAGGCCGCTTCGGCGGCTCAGGATTGGTGGCGACCTATATATTTCTGAGCCTAGCCGTGCTCCTGGCCTTGGCAGCCTTTTCCGCCGGGGCAGGGAGAACCGTTTCCGTCCGACAGCCGGGTGAGACCCTAAGCGGTGCGGCGTTGCTGCGCCGAAATCCGCAATTCTGCTGGTTTCTTGCATCCAGCGTCCTGCTCTATGCCGCCCATATGATGGCCATCACGTATATGGATGCCATCGTGGGCCGGGCCGGGGGAACGGAGGCGGAGCTGGGTCTGGCGGTAGCGGTAGGCGCGGCGGCGGAGTTTCCGGCTATGGCGCTTTTGCAACGTATCCGCAGGCGTTTTTCCGCTAAGCAAATTCTGTTGTTTTCTGCAGTATCCTTTGCGGTCAAGCTCCTGTGCCTGGCGGCAGCCGTGTCCATGACCTGGGTGTATTTGGCCAGCCTTCTGCAGCTGGCGGCATACAGCCTGTTCACGGGCATGTCCGTATACTATGTGACGGACGTCGTTGATCCCGCCAATCAGGCAAAGGGCCAGGCCCTGTGTTCCGGTGCCTCGACAATCGGCGCAGTGCTGGGCAACTACGCTGGGGGTATGCTGCTGGAACATTTGAGCGTGGGGAAGACCATGCTCTTCGGGGCACTGCTGGCAGGTGCGGGGGCAGTTCTGCTGACCCGCTGCTTTAACGGAAGCACCGCTCCATCGAAAGTTTGACAGCATAGGAGAAATGAGCATATGAAAGTCATGGTCGCAATGGATTCCATGAAAGGCAGCCTCACCTCCCGGAAGGCGGGCAATGCCGCCCGGGAAGGTATCCTCCGGGCGATCCCGGATGCCGTCGTGACGGTGCATACCGTTGCCGACGGCGGAGAGGGCACCACGGAGGCGCTGGTAGAGGCCTACGGCGGCCAGTATATCCACAAGCGCGTTACCGGCCCTTACGGGGAGTCGGTGGATGCCGTCTACGGATATATTGAGAGCCGGAACCTGGCCGTTTTGGAGGTGGCGTCCGCGGCAGGCCTCACCCTATCGGACCGCCGGGATCCGCTTCGCGCTACCAGCTACGGTGTCGGCGAGTTGATCCTGGACGCGGTGTCCCGTGGCTGCCGCAACTTCATCGTTGGTTTGGGAGGGAGCGCCACCAACGATGCCGGCCTGGGCATGCTGAGCGCCTTGGGCTTTATTTTTCGGGACAAAAGAGGAGACCGCTGCGGGATTTTTGCGGAGTCATTATCGGAGGTGGCGTCCGTTTCCGCAGCGGGCGTTACACAGGAACTGAAGGAGTGCCGCTTCTCTGTGGCCTGCGACGTGACCAATCCTCTTTGCGGCACTCAGGGTGCAACTTATGTCTTCGGCCCTCAAAAGGGCGTCACCGCGGAGCAGCGGGAACCCCTGGACCGCGCGGTGTCTCATTTCGCGTCCGTGCTGGAGGCGGAGCTGCACGCGCAGGCCTGCCAGATCCCCGGTGCCGGGGCCGCAGGCGGTCTGGGATTTGCATTTTTGAGCTGCCTGCATGCCTGGCTGCGGCCCGGCATTGAAGTGGTCCTGCACGCCTTGCGGCTGGAGGAAAGCCTCCGGGATGCCGCCTTTGTTCTGACGGGGGAGGGATGCCTGGACGGACAGACAGCCATGGGGAAGGCCCCTGTGGGCGTGGCTGCCCTGGCCAAATGCTTTGGTGTCCCTGTTATTGCCCTGGCGGGCGCAGTCAAGCCGGAGGCCCGGGCGTGCAACGCCTGCGGCATCAATGCCTTCTTTCCCATTCTCCCGGCGGCCATGTCGCTGGAGCAGGCTATGGAGCCCGCCTGTGCGGCGGAAAATATAGCCCGGACGGCGGAACAGGTTTTCCGCCTCATCGCCTGCGTGACACAGAGCCCCTCTATGTCGGAAAAATCATAGTGGGGGTGAACTGCGCCAAAATTTCTACAGCCATATGCATGTCAAAAGCACCGAAGCCGGGTGGTGAACTGCCCCAGTAAAACTGGACAATAGACAAAAAGCCCCCTGATGTAGGATAATATCTACGTCAGGGGGTAGATGAAGAAGGAGAAAATGCGAGTCGCTGCGGAGCTGTAGCTCCACAGCGACCAGAGCTTTCAATATACATCGCACGGATATTTTAAGCTATCGCAATCTTACGGCATAACGCCGTCGATGTCAAGGAAAGTAAATCCTTACAACAACGCAATGGCAGAAAATTTCTTTTCTATTCTGAAAACAGAATGTATCTATCGGCACAAACCAAGTACATTCAAGGAAGCAGATGATTTAATCGACAGATATATTTACCTCTATGTATAATTTGCATTTATAGAAGATAGCCGCAACGGAGGCGAGAATTAGCCCTCGCCTCCGTTGCGGCTATCAAATATATATTATCTCACTGTTTACGATTTCAGTTGCCCGATTTCGTATGTTGTTCATTTTGCCCACCCAAGCCATTTGGTCGGCGGCTTTCAGTTACTCGCTGATGCCCTCCGCTTTTGTCATTTGCTTTACCAGCCGCTCAAACATCTCCTCAGCCTACCGGTCAATATCCACAAGATAGCTGTTCAATTTGCCGCTTGTCAGCAAGTTGGCGTAAAACGCTTTGCGGTGATTTTATTTGCCTTTGTCACGCCTGATAAATTGTTTTGTTTAATACTTCGTTATCAGCCAGCCTCTTCGATCCGGGACCTTTTTTCAAATTTCAATACGGTACACCCCGCTGTACTTGATGCCCGCCTCTACCAAAGCGGCGGTGACAGCCTTCTCCTGCTCCGCCGCCGCCTTCCAAGCCAGGCCACATCCGGCGGTGATCTCCCGGGGCACCGGAATCAGCCGTCCGGGAACGCCTCTTTCCAAACAGTATTTTTCCGCCGCCATAGCTGCGGCGGTGGCATCAAAGGTCACCACCAGGCACAGTTTCTTCTGCAGCATATCAGGGCCTCACAATGAGGTCTGCGGCCATCTGCTTTTCCACAATGTCATACATATTGGTCACCCCGCCCACGGCCAGCTTCTCGGTGAGGCCGTAGAAATTCAGGCAGGTGCCGCAGGTGAGGATCTCCACCCCCCGCTCCGCCATGGATTTCAGATCCTCCAGGGACAGAGAGCCCTGACAGGTAAGAGACGCGCCGCCGTTATAAAACAGGATGGTCTTAGGCAGGCTTTCCTGTTGGCTCAGGGCGTAGAGAAACGCCTTCAGGAGGTTTTTGCCCAGCTCGCCTTCGCCCTCGCCCATGTGGTCAGCAGCCACCACCACAACGGTGTTCTTTTGCCCGGCGGGAACCATGCACACGGTCTCCTCACTCTCTGCGGGCAGGTCCGCCCCGGCGCCCACGGTCATGGTCACCCGGTATTCATTCTCCCCCAGCTTCTCACTCTCCACGCCGTAGCCCTTCTGATTTGCCATCTTGGTCAGATTCTGCACGGCGATGTCGTTATCCACCAGGGTCTCCACAACGCCGCCGTCTGCACCCAGCTGGCGGATGGCCTCCTTAGTCTTTACCACGGGAATGGGGCAGGTGTCCCCCATTGCGTTCACTTTCAGCATGATTTTATCCTCCATAATATTTACTGCCAAAAATTCCTTTGGAATTTTTTGACAAAAGATTTTCGGTCTGCTGCGGGCAACAAATTCTGCAGGGCAATTTACCCCGGTTATTGTTATCCAACAACACGAATCTCAATATCTTCGCTGTCCGTCACTTCGCCCACTATAGCCGCCGGGGCACCGATGCGCCGCAGGTCCTCCACCAGCGCCTCCGCCTGTTCGCCCGACAGGGCCACCAGCAATCCGCCGGAGGTCTGGGGGTCAAACAGCACCTCCTCCATAGAGAAGGACACATTCTCAAAGCGCACAAAGGGGCCTGTATGGTTGCGGTTGCGCTGCCCTGCCGCTGTCAGCAGGAATTCATCTGCATGGCGCAGGGCCTCGGAAAATACCGGCACCGCCCCAGCCTCAATGCGGCAGCTGTGGGCCCCATCCAGCATCTCATGCAGGTGGCCCAGAAAGCTGAAGCCCGTTACGTCCGTGCAGGCGTGCACATCGTATTTCCGGCAGCATTCGGCGGCGTATTTATTCAGGGTGGTCATGGAGGCAACGGCGGCCTGCATGGCCTCGGAGCTGGCCTCCCCCACGCGGCTCGCCGTGCAGAGGATGCCAACACCCAGCCGCTTGGTCAGCACCAGCTTATCCCCCTTTTGGGGCGTGTTGTTGGCATAAATACGGTCCGGATGCACCGTACCCATGACGGACAAGCCGTATTTCACATCACTGTCGGCAATGGAGTGGCCGCCCACCAGGGTGCCCCCGGCCTCAGCCACCTTTTCCGCGCCGCCGCGCATCATCTTGCCCAGGATATTCAGGTCCGACTTTTCCGGAAAGCACACAATGTTCAATGCTGTTTTTACCTGGCCGCCCATGGCCCACACGTCGCTGAGGGCGTTGGTGGCTGCGATCTGCCCGAAGGTGTAGGGGTCATCCACCATGGGCGGAAAAAAGTCCAGGGTTTGCACCACCGCTACATCGTCTGTAAGCTTATACACGGCGGCGTCGTCCTTGCTGTCAAAGCCGATGAGCAGGTTTGGGTCCGCCGGGAATTTCGGCAGGCGTTCCAGCACACGGCTCAGCACCCCGGCCCCCAACTTGGCGGTGCAGCCGCCGCCCTTGCAAAAGAGCTTGCTCTGTTCCATGGTATCGTCTCCTATCGTTGTTCTACCGTAAGAATAGCACAAATCTTAGGAATGTAAAATAGATTTACTGCATATAACCCTCATTGTTATCGTTTTTATCGATAATTCCGCTTCCGAAAGCCTGAGGTTGCACCCGCGCCGCCTTTCTGCTATAATGCATTTTATATATTGAAGGTTTTCCGCCAGTTTTTTGAAAGGAGTTTCTGTTTTATGCGCGTCATTGACCTAGATAATATTAATCTCGCCATGCGCAACGAGGAGCAATTCGTCCTCCGGTGCGAGGAGGTCTTTCACGATAAGATCAGCTCCGCCGCCGCCACCATTCTGGCCAGCAAGGAAAAAAAGCCCATCGTGGCTCTCACCGGTCCCTCCGGCTCCGGCAAGACCACCACAGCCATGCGCCTGCAGCAGTATCTGGAGAACCTGGGCGTGAAGGTGTGCATGCTGAGCATGGACAATTTCTTCCTGCCCCTGGACCAGCGCCCGCCGGAGGCCACCGATTGGGAGAGCCCCTACTGCGTAAACCGGGATCTGCTGGTGGATTGCATCCATCGCCTGGCGGACGGCCAGGAGGTGGAGGTGCCCTGGTACGACTTCGTCACCGGCAACACCGGCGGCTGGCGCAAAATGCAGGGCGACAAGGACGCCATCATCATTGCCGAGGGCATCCACATGCTCAATCCCCTGATCTTTGACCGCCTGCGCAGTGAGGCCAACGGCATCTATGTGGCCCCCCGGACCCGTATCATCACCAATGATGACAAGATCGTCCGACCCGAGCAGCTGCGGGTGGTGCGCCGCATGATCCGGGACTACAAGACCCGGGGTCACTCCCTGCAGGATACCGTCCGCAAGGCGCAGAGCGTAGATCGGGGCGAGGTAAACTACATCCAGCCCAACAAGCAAAATGCCGCCATCCATATTGATACCTTCCACGACTATGAGCCCTGCATCCTGGCCAAGTATCTGGAGGAGATCCCCCGGTTCCGGGAGGAGCTGACCCCGGAATTTATCAGCCAGTACGGCCTCACGGACCTGATGAAGGCGGTGGAGAGTGTGCCGCCCCTGCACACCCCCTATGTACCCCTGAACTCCATTGTCCGGGAGTTTGTTGGCGGCAGCTGCTTCCAGTATTGAGCGGCGTTTCCTTAAAAAAATACTTGCCCGCAGAGTTGATTTTCATCTCTGCGGGCAAATTGTCCTAAAAGTGAAAATATACCAAGGGTAAAGCAGGGTGCCGAAAAGCTTTTCGGCACCCTGCCTGCAAGGATGCTTGCAGCTCTGCCGGTTCTTTACTTCACATACTCCTGCGGGTCCACCACCCTTCCGTCCTTGCTGACGGAAAAATGCAGATGTGGGCCCACATCGCCCTCTGCAGCGGCGGTGGAGCCTACCAGGCCGATGATGTCCCCGGCCTCGACGGTCTTGCCCTGCTCCACCGGCGGCTCCTGCTGCAGGCTGCTGTACTGCGTCTCATAGCCGTCTGCGTGGGAGATGACCACCGTGACGCCCATAAGGTCGTCATAGCGCACCTCCTTCACCGTGCCGGCGGCGGCGGTCTTTACCGCATCGCCCTCCTCGGCCCGAATGTCTACGCCGTCGTGGGTGCGCCAATCGGCCATGGTCTCATCATACATCAGCTCTGTCATACTGAACACCGTCACCGTGGTGCCGTCCAGCGGGGAGCAGACCTGTGGCAGCAGCTCCTCCGGCTCCAGGGTCTCCTGCACGGGCTCCGGTTCCGCCTCCGGCATCTGGGCCTGCTGCACGTTTTCCACCTCCTCCTGGCGCACAACGGGCTTATCCTTGCCCTCCTCCGCCACCTTTGCCTGCTGCACCAGGACGAAATAGCCGGCCACACCGATGGCCGCCAGGCATAGCACAAGGGCTATGTAAAAGCCCCGGCCGCCGAAAAAGCTCCTGGATTTATCGTGATTCATCCGACCCATAACAAAAACACCTTTCCTGCGGCCATAGGCCGCACACCGCAGTATATCCGGCCTGCGGCCGCCGAATTAAGCAAAAAAAGCTCACTGCCTGCAGTATGCGCAGGCAGTGAGCTTTTTAAACATTTTATTCGTTCAGCGCAGGATGAGTGTTTTCCCGTCCATCTCCTCCGGGCAGGCCAATCCCATCACATCCAAAATGGTGGGTGCAATGTCCGCCAGGCGGCCGGGCCGCAGCTCGCTGCCGGCCCCACAGAGGATGAAGGGCACCCGGTTGGTGGTATGGGCCGTCATGGGGCTGCCGTCGGGCTGGAGCATGACCTCGGCATTGCCGTGGTCAGCGGTGATCATGGCAATGCCGCCCATCTCCAGGGTAGCGTCCACCACCCGGCCCACGCAGGTGTCCACGGTCTCCACAGCCTTGATGGCAGCGGGAAGCACACCGGTGTGGCCCACCATGTCGCAGTTGGCAAAATTCAGGATCACAACGTCATATTCGCCGCTCTTAATGCGCTCCACACACTTGTCGCACACCTCGTAGGCGCTCATCTCCGGCTGCAGGTCATAGGTGGCCACCTTAGGAGATGCCACCAGCACCCGATCCTCCCCGGGATACTGCTTCTCCACGCCGCCGTTGAAGAAGAAGGTCACATGGGCATACTTCTCCGTCTCGGCAATGCGCAGCTGGGTCATACCCAGAGAGCTGAGATATTCGCCCAAGCCGTTTTTCACAGCGATCCGGGGCCAGGCCACCAGCACATTGGGCATGGATGCGTCATACTCCGTATTGCAGACATAGGTGGTGGGGAAATACTCCCGCTGGAATCCGTCAAACTCCGGGTCCACAATGGCCCGGGTAATCTCCCGGGCCCGGTCGGGCCGGTAGTTAAAGAAAATGATGCTGTCGTTGTCGGAAATAGTGCCCTCGCCGTCACAGACCACAGGCTCCACAAACTCGTCCGTTATGCCGTTTTCATAGCTCTTGGCCACGGCATCCACGGGGTCGGTATTCTGCACGCCCTCACCGTAGACCATGGCGTCGTAGGCCATCTGCAGCCGCTCCCAGCGTTTGTCGCGGTCCATGGCGTAGTAGCGGCCCATGACGGTGGCGATCTTGCCCACGCCGATCTTGCGGCACTTTTCCACGCACTGGGCTACAAAGTCCTTGCCGCTGGTGGGGGACACATCCCGGCCATCCAGAAAGGCGTGGATATAGACCCTCTCCAGGCCCTTGTCCTTGGCCATCTGCAGCAGGGCCCAAAGGTGCTCCACCGTGGAGTGTACGCCGCCGCTGGAGAGCAGGCCGTACAGGTGCAGGTTGCTGCCCTTTTCCAGGCAATCGTCCATGGCCTTGTTATAGGCGGGGTTCTTGAAAAATTCGCCGGTTTCAATGGCGCGGCTGATCCGGGGCAGGTCCTGGAACACCACCCGGCCGCCGCCGATGTTGGTGTGGCCCACCTCGCTGTTGCCCATCTGCCCGGCGGGCAAACCCACATCCAATCCGGAGGCAGAGAGTGTGGTATTGGCATTTTCGGCAAACAGACGGTCCAGCACCGGAGTATTGGCCAGGGTCACGGCGTTGCCGGGGCCGGGGGCACCCATGCCAAAGCCGTCCATAATCACCAGCACAGTGGGTGTTTTATTCTTCATAGCAATTCCTCACTTTATTTCAGCGCTTAATCCTGATTGGCTGCATTGATGATGTCAACAAATTGGCCCGCATCCAGCGCCGCGCCGCCGATGAGGCCGCCGTCGATGTCCGGCTGCGCCAGCAGCTCAGCGGCGTTGGCAGGCTTCATGGAGCCGCCGTACTGCACCGTGACGGACCGGGCAATGCGCGCGCCGTACAGATGGCGGATGGTGCTGCGAATGAAGGTGCAGACCTCTGCCGCCTGCTGGGCAGTGGCGGTCTTGCCGGTGCCGATGGCCCACACGGGCTCATAGGCGATGATGCACTTGCGGGCCTTCTCCGCCGGCACGCCGGCCAAAGCGGACTTGAGCTGCAGAGCGATAAGTTCCATAGTCACGCCCAGCTCCCGCTGGTCCAGGGTCTCGCCCACACAGATGATGGGGTGCAGGCCTGCCTCCAGCGCCGCAACGACCTTTTTGTTCACAGTGAAGTCGGTCTCCCCGAAATACTGCCGGCGCTCGGAGTGGCCGATGATAACATATTTTACGCCCAGATCCTTCAGCATATCCGCCGACACCTCGCCGGTGTAGGCACCGCTCTTTTCATAGAAAACATTTTGTGCGCCCACGGACACCCGCAGATCCTTAAAGGCCTTCATGGCGGCGGGAATATTCACGGCGGGTACGCACACCACCACGTCGCACCACTTAGTGCGAGGCAGCAGGCGCTTGAGTTCTTCGGCAAACCTCTTGGTCTCGGAGGCGGTCTTATTCATCTTCCAGTTGCCGGCGATGATGGTCTTACGATATCTGCGATTCATAATTTTCTCATTTAACTCCTACATGTTATTGATATATTTTAGATCTTTTTAAATTTATTTATCCAGCAGGCACGCAACGCCCGGCAGCTCCTTGCCCTCCAAAAACTCCAGGGAAGCGCCGCCGCCGGTGG
>ENA-ORLW01001400-ORLW01001400.1-human-gut-metagenome-genome-assembly--contig:-NODE-1400-length-26839-cov-4.673567_pt1 | contig 26839 bp, 21 predicted proteins | sample MGYA00243017_ERZ508829 | MGnify/ENA primary metagenome ERZ508829 (study PRJEB26277, sample SAMN04329776) | human gut metagenome | biome: human-associated habitat | host: Homo sapiens | place: USA...
CTATAACTCAAATATATGGAGTTAATTATCTCATGGGTTTGAACAATACATAAGGCACTCTGTTATAGAGCGCTTACTATATAGACATCAAGTTATATTGTAAAAAAACTCAAAAAAATCCTGACTCATTTTGAATCAGGATCCTTTTTCAATAATACATTATGAATTTTTGAAACTATCATCCAACGGGGACATTAATTTGCTTCAATTTACCTTGTCTCCTTGAAAAAAATTTTTAAATAAGTTAATAATAATTTCTCTTTGCATTACCATTTGCTACTTACTTTTACCATAGTTTCTAAAGTTAAATCATCCAGTTCTTTATCATAATTTGATATTTGCTGCCATTTATCTGCCCCCAACTCCACCTTAAAACGGTTTTGCGCCTCTACACGATCCTCATAGTCTTTTAACAAAAGTAAATTAGATTCTTTAATACGCTTTCTATTAAAAAATCCCGGAGTTTCAAGTCTCGGATAAGGAATTTCCTTAAACTTAAAATTATCTAATGCAAGAGTTTTTCTGTGAATTATCGGATGTTCTTTCAAGTACATAATAACATCACTTTCTGGATATTTGTTTTTGTAATCCATAAATTCATTTCTACTATATCCATTTTCTAACAAAATTTTTACAGCCTTGATATCATTCTCTCTAATTATGAGTTCTTCGCCACAATACCCCTCACCTCCAGAACAAATATACATATTTGAGAATCCGCTTTTAGCAAGCAATTCAAAAACATCATAATTCCCCAGATACCACGCTCTTGCCAATATTCCCCAGCTATATGTTTCTGGTTCAAAGCACTTGTCATAATACTTGAAATCACCGTACATTCCTATAAATCCATGATCTACCAAACATTTAATAACATCATATTCTGTTAACAAATGAAATAATGCTCTTTTAAATGTCGACTCATCCATTGCTTGTATTGTTGCTCCTTCTGAAAACAATCGATTCATTTCAGTTACATTTTTCTCAATCATTGCTTTCATCAATAAATTTACATCTGGTTCCTCCTTTCCCATATTTTCAGCATCCCACCCAAAAGGCCATTCAAAAGAAATTTTATCATTAATATTCATATCATTTCCCCCTCGCGTTTTGATAGCAAACAAATCCTGCCCAATAATATGGTGCATTGAATATTCGCCGCTTTGAATCCATTTCCAAAATACTGTCCAATATTTCATTAGGAATACTGTCTATTGCATCATTCCTAGTGATGTACTGATATATCTCATCAGCTGTCATGCTCCGCATCTTCCTTTTTGCGTTCAACAAAGATTCTTCTACAGATTTCCCTGTATTCCACACTTCTGAAAACAACTGCATTAACACTGCAGTAGCAAAATCATCAACCTCCCACAATGATGAGACAATATAATTAACACCTGCTGCCGCAAAGGCAATATGTAACCCGGCAAGATGATTTGAACTATATAACAAACTGTTCCCTGAATTGCATGCCGACAAAACGACCAGTTCAGTTCCTCTTAAATTCATTCTGCTTATCTCATCAGCAGTCAATACGCCATTTCCATATTCTCCCTGCTCAATTCCAGAATCCATCCAGTCTATAATTCCGGCAAAAGATAAAGCACTTGAATACCACACATTTTCTACCTCTTCCCGTTCTGAAAAACCATGTGTTGCAATATGAAACATCCGATAACCTGGCTTAATACAGTTTTTCATTGCTCTTTTTCCCGTATAGCACTCCTTTTTATATATATTAGCAATGCTTTTTGCCTCATATTCGCTAAAAGGCAATGGTACAAGGTGCATCCCTCTTTTTCCTGATCTGATTTCATCCGAATAATCGTCTTTTAAACTATAACTTGGATTCCCAACAATACAAATATCAGTCAATTCCGATTCTTCATTTTGATAAAATAATTCTCTTACAGTCTGCATGTACACGATCTTACATTCTCTAAGTTCGGGATTCTGCCCCAAAATCGTATCAAACGGAACATTTGCATCTACACCATGCGGACAAATATATATCGTTTCTATCCCAGAAACATCATCCATACAGCTGCCAAATAATTTTTCATAAATATCCTCTGCCTTTTTTTTATATTTTCGATGCGGATCCTGTATTGTCATCAAAAAATCCTCTAACATCTCCAATAATTCCATTACACTCTCATTTTTGTGATAACGCAGGGTAACACCATTTTCTTTTGTCCAAACAAAACATTCCAGCTTATCATAGTCATATGGCAACGCCATATCTTCTATTGGCAGCATGTATAATTCTGATTTTGAAAAGAACATATCCAGTACAATGGAATGCTCCGGCACACTCCGTTCAAACTCTTCCATAGAATAGTATGGTATCCTGTTACCTTTCCTATATTTTACAGAAAACAAATTTCCCAACTCCGTTAATCTGCCCTGTAAATCTCCAATGGTATCCTCATTTGCAGTCTGAGAAATTAAACTACTCGACATTTGTGCAATCATGTCTTTAACATTATTTACCTCCTTTAAAATTTCGCAAAGTTCCGTGTTTTTTACAATCTGATTGTCCCTATATCTCACAATCGTTGGAAGCAGGTTCTTGTAATTTAATATGTATTCAAATTTTACCTCATTGGACATAATCTTTTCTAATGCCGAATAGGCAAGTACAAAGGCGGATTCCACATTCAAAAGTGCCTCCAACATTCTGTCATTATCTATATAATACTGACATTGTTGAATATGTTTATATAGTTGAGTCATCAAATGTCTGCCACAATTTTTTATCTTCGTTTCCTCATTTAATTTCCCATACTCTCTTAACAACACCGCTATCTGCGGCAAATATGCAACAAATTCTCCTTCTGGGCATCCCTCTTCCATATATCTGTCATACACCTTATCTATAAATTCAATATAGTTTTTTTTCCGCCTTTTAGAAAGTGTTGCAGAAACCAGATCCAATGCATTTTTTTCCGTTATATATTTAGACCGGAAATCATTTGTTTTCCTTCTTTTTTCCAACAGTCGCTCCGTGTTTTGATAAACTTTGTCATCTAGCACAATGCTACATCTTTCCGCAATATCTATAAATGAAAAATATAAATTGAGTAGATATGTGTTTGCAACCGACTCTTTCATAATTCCTTTTTCAAATGCCTTTTTCAAAACATGATATGTTAAACGATATTCACCTTTCGCTGTCAATGCAAATGTATACCCCTGAAACATTCGATGAATCTCATCCATATTATCAATCTGCACTTCATTTTTTAAATATTTTACATATAAAAATCTTCCCAAATCAACAGCATGATCCATTTGTCCAGATATCGCATAGGTAAATAATAATTGGTTCAAATAAAATAATCTTAAAGTACTGATTTCATCCTCATACTCTATCTGCTCCAATATCATTGTGCCATAATGAAGTGCCACAGCGTAATTTCCCAATTGCACATAATATGAAGCAGATAATCCAGAAGACATAATCTGCAAATACTCTCTCTGCTTCGTTTCAATCTCAGCATCTTTACTTAACGCAACCGCCTCTTTGGAAATCTCTTCAAATAATCTACCCGGTTTTCCCTCAAGCATCAATGACATTAAACCAACCAACACGCCCCCATACTGTTCCTTAATTATTTTAAATTGCTCCTGAGAAATATTATTTTTTACAATATTTCTCAAATACATATAGGTGTCCATGCTCTGTCGTTTGTCCACATTGGGGTCATACAAAAGATGGTAATGATTACGATTACATTCTACAACCCAATTTAAAAGCTGATATGCCTCAATTTCTTTAGCCATTTCCCAGGCTTTATCAATGCAGATCAGTGCACGAACTACATCTCCCTGTTCTTCTGCATAGACCGCTTCATCATTCAGTCGAATAACCTCATTAATCCGCTTTATATTTTTCTTTTTCCCAAACATACGGTTTTCCTCCCAGATAAAAGATATTAATCTTCAAATATGAATTGTTCGCCATTCCTCTCTTTAAATATCCCAAATAAAGAATTTAAAACTATATCATCCTCTACTGGACAATACTCACAAATATCCTCGCGTATATTTTCCTGCATAATATAAATATCTCTTGAATCAGGTTCATCCACCAGCAACATAAAAACATATTTCTTATTCTCAAACTCTACTGTGTCACATATCTCTACCTCAAAATCCTCATCTTCCGTAGACAAAGCACAATAATTTCCAGCCAATTCCTCAATTCCCATTCTTACCTCTCCCTAATTATCAATTCATATTCACTACTTTGGACCTCAACAATTACCTCCAAACACTCATCCTTTTCGTTGTATGAAAACGGAATCGTTCTCTCCACTCCATTTTCTGTATACACAACCTCATACCTTCCTTTGCTAAAATATTCATCATCCAGTCGAATGATTAAATGATTTTCATGTAAAGAAATCGAGGAATATTCGGATTGCTCGTTAACAAAAATCTGATTATTTTTATTATCCTCTCCTCTGACTGCCGCCAGCCGTGGTTCCGGCATAAACTTCCAAAGCCCGGCCATCGTTTTATCCAATGTTTCATTTACAGACACCTGTAATTTCCCTGCAATACATTTAATCCGAACAAACATATTTGCTGTTTCATTTTCGTCATCTAACATACTTATATCAAACAAGTTTTTCTCTCCCAGTTCATGTGCCGCAACAATACTGATACAAAACTCCTCATAGCAGGATTGACATTGCGTCATATGCTTTTTGGCTTTTAGCAGTTCATCTGAAAGTATTTTTCTGTTTAAATAATAATATGTCAATTTGTTTATCTGCTTCTGTGTCAAATGCCCCATATCTGCCACCTCCATAATTCTTCAACGGTTATCTGCTTAAATCATAAATAATCTTTTCTGCATGTCCAACGGCAACCTTCCGAAACTCTTTGTCTTCACACATTTTTCTCTTGGTGTCTTCATATAATCGCATCCCCACTCTGGATGGCCAATTTTTTATCCTAAATGTATCAAATTCATCTGTAATCACAATGTCTTCAACCATTCTCCCCGCATACTCTTCTTTTAAGGCAAGTTGATATGATGTTCCCCATGAAAATGGCATTCCTACTATAGGCTCCTGCATATAAAGATTTTCAAATTCTTCACTTAAAAAGCCTGTCGTTTGTTCATTCATAGCATCTACTGCCCATTTCAATAGAATCGAACTATTTCTATTTATGTCACCGCCTATTTTACCATTCTTAAACCAAGAATTGCCTTTTCCTCTCGCTGATAAACGATTTATATTTTCTTTGAATAAATCTTCACTACTTTCTTTAAGCATCAGCGGCAATAATGATGCATAGCAATATGTAACCATTTGATATGGAATCTCTTTATTATCCATCAGCACCTGTCTGAAGAAATCCAGTACTTTTTTATCGCAATCATCTTCCTCCCTTATAAGTACATCCCCCAAAACATCCGACGAAACATTATCCTCCTGATTATTCTTTGCATTAATTCTTTCTATATCATCAGACTCATTATTTTCAAATTGCATTGTTCGAGAGTATTTCTTGTTCTCATTTATCACATGTCGATACCCCCAATACACCGCATTGTGTAATAACCCAAATACTCCCTGAGTCAGTACCGACTCATCTAATCCCTTAACACACATCTTATAAAAATCTTCACAAGCCTGATCTAATATTGTATCAGTATAATCCGATGTCCATTTCGATTGTTGAGTATAACGCACCGCCAGATCATAAAACTTGTAGTAAATCACTCGGCAGACTACATCCATTGCCTCTGGATCATTCCGCATAAGTTGCTCAGCCAAACCATTCACAACCTCTGCCGGATCTTCTCCATTACGAATCACTTCGGAATATCTCTCTTTATAAAAGGCTTTTGAATCCTGTTTCATAATTATGCTCCTTTGCGTCTATTACTTTACTATTTCATCAAGGCCAGATATTCTTTTTGACTAATATTAGGTTCAAAATCTTTCATATCAAATTTGATTTTCTTTGGAATATCCTTTGCGAAATCACAGGTATACGTTTTAAATACATAACAGGTTGTATTATATTTATTGAACAATCTTGCAAAACCAGAGTTCTTTTTTTGCACTTGCACATAATATTTTCCTCTTCCAAATTGTTTGCATGAAAATCTTGACACTCCGTCTTCATCCCATTCTTTTCCTTTATAATACATTTGTAAAGCAACAAGTTCCTTCGCTTTCTGTTCTATTGTTGTTTTACTATTCAATATGTTATAAATTTCTTTTAAAGTTGAATCATTAGCCGTTCCTGCTAATAATTCACCGTATTTTGTTGTTAACTTTGATAACGCCTTTTCATTATTATTTTCAATGAATTTCTGCTGCTTTTTGTATAAACCTGTTAAATAAAATGTCAAAAATTCATTCGCATTTGTATAATCAGAATCCTCCGGAATCACATTAAGGTAATGTTTTGCCACCTCTTCTTTTTTCTTTTCTGTTAATTTATGATTCATTACAGCTTCTTTACGTATTTTACTTCCTTTTATATACTCCGCCTTAGACATATCCAGCCTGTCAAGTGAATTCTTTGTATTTTTGTCTACTGCGTATCCCGCCCTTTCACATAAAGAATAATAAACTGTTCTTTCCTTTTTAAACTTTTCATTGTCAATTTTGCCCAAATTGTATTGATTCATCAGCTCTTTTGTTGCTTCATCTTCAGTGATTGCCAAAACCTTGTATGTGATTTTATCATTAATCACTTTTACAATATTAGGTAATGACTCATTTGATCTGGAATACACTTCTGCTTGTTCAACATTATTATTTAACATAGCTCCAAGTACATTTCTTGCGGGTATATGATTAAACATATACAATGTCCCCCAAATTAATCCAGCAAAAAATAAGGCAATTGGCCTACACCTCCTATAAGAAGAATTATCACAACTCAAGTCATACTTTGCTATATACACATTTGCACTATTATCTTTACACCTTGACAATGAAATAATTTCTTTCTCTCTGGAGTTTAAAATTTCTATCCGTTTACTTTTTTTTGCACTAATCAATTTGCTTACCATTTGATCAATCACAATCGCTCTAAGTCTCAATTCTTTATTTTTTTTATATAACCTTAGATTTCCCCATGAAATCCTCAAATCTCTTTCATGTCTTAACATTAAAATGCATCCAAGTACCAAATCAACAATTACTACTATTATTGAATATGTTTTATTCAAACTTCCATCATCAAATTCTTTTGATATTTTGAATATAATACCCGAAAGAAACAGCCCAACGCCCACTAGAACGACAAGTACAGCTAAACATGCATTTAAACACAACTTTACTTTTTTTTGACTTAATAACTCATCTATTTTCGTTCCCACAAGATTTCTGAATGAATTACGAAATTCTTTTACATACTCATATGTAGCCTCAATGGAATTAACTTCTATATTCTTTTGAGGTTTAGGATTATCTATCTTATTCCGTCCTTTACAATATGTCTCCGCTATACATTTGGGTACAAGAAAATTACCATCAACTAAACATAAATTACTTTTTTCATCTTTTGGTATGATTGCACTCTCTATAAATACATTTGATCCTGTCATTTCTGTACACAAAATCATACCTGACTCAAGTATACGTCTGTCATACACAAATATTTTTATTACATCCACTATCAATTCCTGCAAATCCATGAGATGACGGACAAAACTGCAAAATACCCTATGGTCCTCCAATTTGCTGAGTTCTTCTTCTAAAATATCCTCTCCATAATCAAGACGCTTTCTATACTCTTTAGCTTTTGTGTTTCCTTTAATATCGATATACTCCCAACTGTTTTTTTCTTTTATATAAGCACAAATTATATTGACATAACAAGTCTTCATAAAAGTATCTTTTATTCCTATAATATTACTATTTTGCTCATCACAAAAAGCTAGTAACACAACTAATTCTAAAATCTGTCCTGTTTTGGATCCTCCCATCTTAATTTCATCAAGAACACTATAATCCAGATTATATCCATTTATCATACAAGCCCTTAAGCAGTCATTCTTATTATAATCATCTAAAAACTGTAGTACAGGATTCTCAAAATCAACATCACCACTATTCACTACTTTGATTGCCGAATCTATATTGTCAGTAGTGAACGCACTCTTTATAAAAACATTTAAATCCTTTACTTTCCCTTTCGTATATATATCAATTATATAACTATCCATACTCCCGCTTTGAGCATTTGTGTGGCATATTTCAGCAAGAAAATACTTGGCTAGTTTCATGGATTTCTTCGCCATATTATTTATATATTCAACCTTTTTCATGCATTCATAATACCCCACCTTTTGTTTGTCAACATCTGATGACCCCTCATCCACAAAACGAATTTGAGGATAAAGTAATTCCTTTAATGCACGGGAACTTACCAGTTCATCAAATTCTCTTCCCTCTGAGTTTGAAGCATCCTTATATAATTCATCTGCTATAGTTGGATAATCAGTATTTCCGTCCTCATCTTCATAAATACATCCTTTCCATGCAAATGCCATGTTCTTTCCTAATAACGCAATTATTTCCGCTAATGCCGCATGTTTTGATATATCAGGGGATATATTTTCATAGTAATATTCTATATTACTAATTTTATCTGATGACCCCTTATATTCCATTCCCAATTTAGTCTTATAATTCCCCCCTAATCTTCCCCTTGTTACTTCCTCTACGCCTCTTTTCCAATTGAGTGCCATAGTTCTCGCCAATTCCTCTTCCGAATGACAATCTTTTGAATCAAATTGGTACATATACTGCTCTTTTCCCTGTGAATATTCAATTTCAAGAACAGCTCCCTTTAGCCACTCCGACACTTCCTTATATCCTGCACGTTTTATTGGATTGTAACACAATAAAGCCTTTACAAGATTTACCATTCTTTCATTTTTTTCCAACTTAGGTGGAAATTTAAACTGAGATCGTCTACAATTATCTCGTAAGGATTTGTTATCTTTGCAAAATCGCTCTGCTTTTCCTGCATAAAGACTACAATAAATATCACAAACAACAAGTCCTAACTGAAAAAAGTCATACTTCGGACTAGCTTCCACTTCACTACCCGCACTCTCCCCGAATGATTCGTAAAACTCAGGTGGTCTATACCCCGGAGTTCCCTTTGCCGTCTCAGTTAATGCAACATCACTTATCGCTAAATTGGCAGAAGTAACAATTCCATAATCAATAATAATAGGCCTTTCTAAATTATCATCATATAAAATATTATCTGGTTTTATGTCCCTATGGTAATATCCTTTGATATGCATTATATTTAACGATTCGCTTAAGTTTTCAATAAGAGTGATTATCTTCTCTTCTGATAAGCTATGACTTCCCAGATATTGAAACAAATTATTTGTTCCTGAATAATCCGGCAAAATGTATGCTCTGTTGTCACGTTCCAATACATAGCCTCTATCATGTATTTCCATTAATCCATTTGAACAAACAGGGTGAACTTCCTCACAAAAACTATCTATATGATCATTAAACGCCTCACTATTGTAAATTTTAGCTACAAACTTTTCTCCCGTTTCAACGCACTCAACATGGTATAATTTGGCCTCACCACCTCCATTAAACCACTTGCCGATAGTCTTATAATGTCTATCTCCTTTGTCATTGACAATTATTTTTTCTTTATTATTAGCACCACTGTTTCCATAAAATTTCTTAGCATCCTGTTTCATTGTTTCATTCATAAACTCAGTTTTTATGCCGTTTGGGTCCATATGCATCATGCTCGTCTTTACATCATCTGATATATTTGACATTACATCCGTCTTTACATCATCTGGTATACTTGGCATTACATCCGTCTTTACATCATCTGGTATACTTGGCATTACACTAGTCTTTACATTATCTGATGCCATAGACATAAACTCAGTTCTTAACTCTTCTTTTCTTTTATTTTCTACATTCATATCATTTTCCATATTACTCTTACCTCACCAGAAACTTATCATCAACTATACCTATCATACAACACTCATATCATGCATCTTTTGAATCAACCTTTTCTATAAGTACAACGGTTTCATTATCATATCCACCTTTATCATTAGCACACTGAATTATTCGCTTTGCCTTTTCTGTCAATGAAATATCATCCGAAAGAATATTTTCTAATTCTTCAATGTCAACATAATCATGTATTCCGTCTGTACAAAGCACAATAATATCATTGCAAATAAAATTTTCTCTATGTGCTGTGACTGTTATCCAGTCAGTTGAATAGTTTGGTACACCCAAACATTTGGTAATAATATTTTTTTCAGGATACTCCTTTGCAGTTTCTTCATTTAGAATTCCCATATCTATTAACTCCTGAACCTTTGAATCATCTCTTGTCAATTGCCGCAAAAAACCTCCCCTGAATCTATATAAGCGACTGTTACCCACATTATAAGAAATCAACTGGCTTCCCAATATCCCGACTGCACACAATGTAGTGCATAAAGTATATCCACAATTATTTTTGACAAGACCTCTATTGGCTGCATTTATACAGCGAATTATTTCGTTCGTTTTTCTTGGGTTACATTCTTGCAAACAATAAAGAACATACCTAGATGCTAATTCACTATTTTCGATAGAACCAACACCATCTGCTACCGCAAATATTCCCCCCTCTATAAATGTCTCTCCTTCAAAAGCACCATCGTGTATTACTGAATGCCTTAGCAATGCAGCATCATCATTTGTTTTATGAACCAATCCTCTATCAACAACTCCAACATATCTCAACATTCAAATCACCCACAAATCAACTTTGCTATACCGTCTGTTTCAGAAATATCCATAATATGTATTACACCGCCCTTTTGAATGTGGTGGTCAAATACATAATTAGATAACGGTGTGATAAAATACTCTTCTACCACATTTCCAACTCCTCGTCCACCTTCCTCAAGATTCTCAAGGACCTTCTTCTCTATCTTTTCCCATACATTTTCGCTTAACTGAATTATAATGGACTGTGTTTCTTTAATCGTCTCACATATTTTTTTTATCTGTGCTCTCATAATTTCTTTTGCAGCATCCGGTTGAATAAAATTAAACACTATCAAGTTCTTACCAATTCTATTTAATACTTCTGGTTTTCCCTTTTGATGAAAATATTCTTGTATTCCCTCAGTTACTGTGCTTTCAAGTTGCTCATAAGGCATATTAATATTCACCACACGAGTCTTAACACCGCCAATATCTTTATAAATTCCAAGATTGCTTGTAAACACAATCAATGATTCTGAAAAATACACTGTATTCCCCTGTCCATCTGTCATTCTTCCATCCTCAAGAATCTGTAAAAACTTATCCCATATACTTGATGATGCCTTCTCAATCTCATCAAAAAGTAATAACGAAAATGGATGTTCTTTGATAACATTTGTCAATTGTCCTCCCGCCTCATATCCAACATATCCTGGAGGCGCTCCAAATAATTTTTGTGCTGAATGACTTTCCGCATATTCACTCATATCAAATCTTCTACATGCACTCTCATCGCCAAATAAGAGTTCCGCTAAAGATTTTGCCAGTTCCGTCTTTCCTGTACCAGTTGGTCCTGCAAAAAACAAAATTCCCTTTGGTTTTGAATTCGATGAATGCTGCAATCCTGACAAACCTGTTTTTGCCCTTTTTATCACAGATATACTTTTTTGTACAGCCAAATCCTGCCCCTTTACTCTGCATTTAATTTCCTGTTCTGCATTTTCAATGCGTTCTCTTTCAATCGCATCCCACGGATTTTCCTTAATCCCGTATTTATATAACGCTGTAACATCCAGAAGACTTCTATCATTTTCCGGCTGAATCATCTTCAATTCCATTATTCCTTTAAGATCAAGTATTTTCATTCCATCTGTTATATCTACAAAGTGATCAATTTTTTTTGCTTGCTCTTCTAATGTCAAATCACTGTTTTTCTCTTCAAAAAAGTCACGATATAGATTAATGTACTCTAAACGTGCATTCTTGTCTGGTGTGGGCAGAATAATATTCTTAACATTGGGATTATCTAGATAAAACCACGCTGGAATGTCATTGACCTTATCGACAATCAATATCAACAAATTTTGCCTTTTTATCTTATCATCTTTTCCTACATTTCTTCTTGCATTCATTGATGCATAAAGCAAATTCATAAATATGACTCGCTCTGTATCTTGCATTCGAGTAGGATCCGCAAGTGTTTGAGATGCAAAATTCAAGCAAAAAACAGATGGTCTTTTATTTTCTATCAGAATTTTTTTGATATACTCACTAGCTTTTAATGTATCACACATTATCGCACTTCCAATCTGTCCACTTACTCTAATGTCATCCTGTGTTTCCTTCATTTCTTGATACTCTGTTAAACATGTCCTGTCATTTTCCGATAATTGTTCTATATTTTCTTCAAATTCGACCATTGTTTCCTCAAAAACAGAAACAACACTCTTTTGTTTGTTTCTATTGTAGAAGCCATTTACAGGATCATAAAAACATACATCATATCCATTTGCAGACAACATTTTGTGAATATAATTATCTAATTTCAAGAAATTAGAACACTTTGCATTACCTTCCTCTAATACCGGATACTCGTCATAAATATTTCCCTCAATGACAATACAACTTTTTATCTTTGTAAAACACTCAAACTCCCGACTCCACTTAGGTATATTCATAATTTACACTCTCCTTTCGCTGTTATGTATTCCTATTGACATCAACTCATCATTCCAAAACACATTTTGAATCTGTCGACCTTGGTTCATGTACATTTCATATTTTTGCCTCAATTTTTCTTCCAAAAAATATATTTTTTGATTTGAAGATGCTACAAGTGCTGTTTTATTATCATTCTTCTCATCCACATACTCTCCTAATATGAGTACATCTATATATTTAAAACATTCTTGTATGCTATTATTTTCCATTTCACACAACTCATCATATGTATATCCTGAAAAAACCAAAATATCCTCAATTTGGGGCGACATTTTCTTCAAAAATTCTTTTAATTCATTGGGTTGTGCAAATGGTTCTCCCCCACTTATAGTTATCCCATCTATACGCGATACATCCAATCTTAAAACCATTTTTTCCAACTGCTCCACAGGTATATCTTTTGTCTTGTCAAACATTTGCAACTCAGGATTTGCACATTTCTTGCACCGCTTATGACACCCAACCGTCCATATTCCAATCCTATTTCCTGGCCCTAACGCAGTTACCGGAAATAATAGTCTATCTATTTGCAAATTCTCACCTCAAAATTTTGATCTGCCATAGTAATTATATCTTCATCAACAATACGCATCTTACCTTGCCTCTTATAAATAGCTTCTCCATTAATTTTCGTTCCATTTGTGCTATTCCAATCTTCAATAAATGCCCCCGTGTCATCTACAGTAACTACTGCATGCTGTCGTCCAATATACTTTTTTTGGCTAAAATAATCACTTTCGATATCGCCTAACTTTCCTAATATATGCTTACCTTGATCTATCCGAATTACTTTCCCATCACCATGGTTAATAAGTTCTATGTACCGCTCACTGTTATTGTCCTTTTTCTCAGCAAACTCATCTGCTCTAATCTTATCTTCTGCAGAATAATCTTTTCCCACTTTATCATTTTCCACTGGGACATCATCCCGCATTTCATTAGTTTCCAAAAGGTATTCTTCTAATGATAGAATACTATCTTCTCCTACATTGTTTATCCCCACCTCATAACACTCCGGGCACGAGGTAGGGATATCATTTTTATCTTCAAATGCTATCCATGCCCCACAACTGCCACATTTTATATACCATTTATTCCTATCTTCAGTATCATCTTTCATAGCATCGGTTTCTATACTTTCTACAGGAAATACTTCATTACATACCCTACATCTGAACAAAGACATATTGGTTTCTATCGTATTGCATTTTTTACATCTTCTAGCCACTATATCATTCCTCCCCTTTTACATATTGGTAGTGTTGCACTCTATCATCATCAAACAGTTGTTCCGATTGATTTTCTGAAACAAGTTGTACATGCCGAAAGCTAAATCTTTTCGTTGATTTCCTAATATTTTTTTGTCGAACAATTTTCTCATTTGAGGTTTGATCTGCCGACACTGGCATTAAATTTTCATAATTAATATGAATACCCTTCTTTAATAATTTCTTTCTTATATGTGGATACAACTCACAAAAGGCTTCCTGCTGGCTAAGCATTTCTTCCACCTCCCTATCTGTTGGTGGATTATCGCCTTCTCCAATAACATTCATCATAATCATCCCATCACCAAAGGATGTAGATATTTTCCCACCTTCACTGTCTTCAAATATTATTCTGGATACACTGTCTGCATCATGCAATTGATATGAAGATATACTTGTATATCCATAATCTTTCATTATATCTTCTATACTCTCCTCGATATAAATCCTCGATTCTTGTCTTCCAACTTTACTCCTCAAAACATTAACTTTTTCTTTTAATTCTGGCATAGAAAATTCACTATAATTCTCTCTCTCTAAATCCAATGCCTCAGAGAAAGAAACATATTCAAGCTCCAACATATTCCTTTCTTCCATTTGAGCATTTTTCGCTGCCAATTGTGCCGAAACATATTTTTGTAATCTTACATATTCCATTTTCATCTGTTGTAAAACAGCTCTTTTACTCGCCATCGAATAAGCACTCTCACCATTATCAATCACACACTGCAATTCTTGTCTCAATTCATTAATTATACTCTTTTCCCGAACAGTCAAATAATCTAGTTGAGAATATTCATTTAAATCATTTTCAAGCATTTCCAGTAAAGCCAATTCCTCTATTGCAAAAGGTAATGTTTCTGGATTACTATGCTCTTCTTGTCTGGGCATAAATGGAATCTCGTCGCCCAAATACCTTTGCACATTTACTTTATTTGTTGTCACATTTTCTAATATCTCTTTTTTTCCCGCAACCTTGCTCATCCACTCCTTGGAAATCTCCTGTATCCGCTTATTCTCCTTTTTTATCTGCTGTGCATAAGCATAAAACTGATTAACATCCGATTGTAATTTTTTTAAAACTCCAGATATCTCTTCCAAAAATTTTTCTTTCCATTTAGGAATATCTTCTACTTTTTGCACTCCTATATCATTTAATTGTTCCGCATTATTAGTTGAAATAATGCCATAATTTATTTTTTCATCATTTACCTGATTAATATATTTGTCTTTCAAAGATTTAATTTCCTGAAGAACACCCAATCTATCTCCGTATTCCGCAGGCAATTTATTTAATGTTTTATTTCCATAGTTTTCTACCCACTTAGCCGTATTTGCTATATCTATATTAATATCTGCAAACAGATCTTTAAAATACCTCTCCTTACCTATTTGCTTTAATCTCTCATTATTACGAGCAATCACTTCTTGGTCACAAGTTATTCCCACCATCTTAGGTCCGCTCATAAAACCAACCTCCTGTTTGTTTATTTTTTCCTTTTTATACTATTCACAATCATATAGATACCAATTATCATAACTATAACCCCGCCCCATGTTTGCATTGTCTCCACCGTCCCCTGCATTATCGAACACACACTTCCATATTGTGTTTCTAACACAATCATTAATAAAAGAAACATTACCGACGATGTAATTGCTGTCGAGATTGCTCTTCCAATTGATGTACTTGGAAATTGTTTGATAATATAAGTCAATATCATGTTATCTTTTTTCAATCCTGTTATAAATGACAACATCAATATTGGCGTGTATAAAACCGCACCTCCAGTTATAATACATTCAACGCAATACACACACCACTTTATTACTACATTATCTCTCACAAAGTCCATAAAAAAGCCATACACTATAATTCCACCAAGCACAATAATAATTCGTGATGTAACCTTGCCCACAAAACCAGCATTTTCAAAAGAAAAAATATTCGACACCCAGTTTATCATCAATGTCAAACTCACCAATTCAACAAAATCTAACGCAAAAAGAGCAGGGCTATTGGCAAAATACTGTCTAACACTCCCTGCTTTCTCCACATTACTTACCAACGGAAGACCTGACTTAATCACTCCACCAGTCGGCAAACCACCATTAAATAATTCCAACACTAATGCATACAAAACAATTGCCGTAATACAATTAACAACTATCACATTTCCCTTTTTTTCTTCTCCTGTTATATTGCACAATATCCCGAACAATATAGCCAAAATTATTATATATCCAAACAAAATACCTATCATTCTAGTTTTCTCCATTCATTCTCACTATACACTCCATATTCAAACACTTAACTTTTCTAAATATTCTTTTACTTGCGACGGACCACACATATTTCTTTACTCGCTGTGTGATCCGTCATTTTCTCAACTATCAAACCCAAATTTGTCTAAGCATGCCAATGGAAACAGCCATTTCTATCAGACGGTCTGTTATATCCACCATAACCGCCTTCGCAATATGGTTTTCCGTCCCTTGTGTCATGCCAATTTGCATATCTGCAATCAGAACAATTTCCCTCAAAACTTCCTGCAGGAATTCTTATCGAGCACTCCATCTTACTTTCCATATTACCGACTCTCCTTTCCTTTTTATTTATAAAAATTCAAACAACAGAAAGTGCTTAAATAACACAGCACTCACACTGCACAATTTCCATCGTCTGATTTTTTATTGCATATATAATCATTTCTTTTTCAGGGAAAACAACAATCGGAAAATATAATATTTCTATACTCGAAGGCATAGTTCTCATTATCTCTCGCATATACTCTATATCGCCTTTCGAAAGTGTTCTAACTCCAAAATAATGAGTATGAAACATTCCTAAAAAACTGATTTTATTATCGTTCCACTGTTCTATCTTTTCATTTATTTGCTTTATGTTAGGAGAATACTTGCACATACAACCATTCACAGACACAGCATCAATCCAGTACTCCGTTATTTCATTGTTATTTCCACCAATTATTCCACCTACTTCCGGTAGTTCTTCTGGCAATGCCTGTATTAATTCTAATAACATTTTCTTTTTTATGAACAATTTTCCATGTCTTCTCATTTCTATTTTTACCTACGCAATATTAATGTAAAAAGAGCCAGTATGCCCTTCAAAATAGCTGCCGCAGCATATACATATGCGAAAAGAACACTGATAAGTATCTTAACCACAATCGAACCAGCCTTCTTTTTATTAAGCCATATCAACGCCTCCCCCGGGATGTGTCCCCAAATCAACCCATAGCCATAGGTTATTTTTCTCCATGCATTATAAAATCCAAACAAATAAATTATAGAATAAAGATTACAACCTGATTACCACTCATAAACACTCCTCCTGCTTTCAGATTTGTATACGAATCCACATAATGATTATTATATCAATCCTCTATGGGCATCCCTGATGTAGGCAATTAAACATTTGTTACTTTTGAATCTTTCACATCAAATACAAAACTATTCATGAAGAAAGTATATCATTTTTAGTCTGGCATTGCAACTATATTTGACAGTATTCGAGTGCTTTTGTACGCATTGAGTGTGCTTTATTTGCGTTACTTTTTGAAGGTTAGTGGCGATAGCTCATAATAATCATTATGTTGATTTTAGTTGTCCACAATTAGTTCTAATTTTTCCAATTGTTTTCTATGTTCCAGATATGATTCTTTTAGATATATTCTTGTTGTTTCCATACTACTATGTCCCAAGATATCTGCCAGTTTTGCAATGTCTTTATATAATGAGTAAAATGTTCTGGCAAACAAATGTCGGAGATTATGTGGAAATACCTTACCTTGATTTACCCCCGCATCAGCACAAAGTTTTTTCATTTCACGCCATATCCATGTTCGATCTATCGAATTTCCTTTTGATGTTTGAAATACTGCACCGCTTTCCACCCCTTGCACCCTGATGTATCGCAACAAACGGACCTGCAAATCTCGTGGAATCAACACCTGTCTTTCTTTACCTTTATTGTATATGGTTGCTACTCCCTTTTTCACAGAAGAGACTTTAATAGCTGACAGTTCACTAACCCGAATACCTGTAGAACATATTGTCTGTATAATCATCCCTATACGCGTTTTTCCATTTTTCATTGCTATTTTTACTAACCTCTTATACTCTTGTTTTGTCAATTCTCTGTTTTCTGGTATAAATACCTCTTTTTGAAGTTTAAATGTTTTAATTTTTAGCTCATACCATCCCATAAACTCAAAGAAACGATTAGCCGCGACCAAAAACGAATTAATACTGCTGGTCTTATACTTCTCATTTTTTCGGAAATGTTCTTTGTATTCGACAACTAACATTTTACTCATTTCACGTTCCTTAGAAAAATCAATCAATTTTTTTAAATCGCACATATATTTTTGTATTGTTAGTTTGCTTTTCTCCTGCTCATACAGATATGTCTCATATTTTTTCAACATTTTTTCAGTAATAACTTTCTTCATAACTATGTATGTACCTCCATAAACCTAATAACAATTTTTTTACATTCAACTCCCACTCTTAATCGTAATTATATCTTCAATGGGCCCGGCAAATCAAACACCACCCAAAATATATTTCTCAATTATGCAAGTTCATTTTAGTATTTTCAGCGGTTTTGTTTTAGTATTTTCGACAGTTTTATTTGAGTAATTTCTAGTATTTTGTTTTAGCAATTTGGGCATTTTCATTTGAGTGATTTCTGAAAAAATCCATATTCTATCATCTATCCTTACTTTTTAAAGCGAACCTATCTTAGAAATACCCAAATCATATATCCCAACATTTCCGCATATTTCCCCCTTTTTTTGCCACTCTAATAAAAAAGGAGGTTCTCAAAATGGAACAAGAACACATGGAAGACGATTCTGTCAAATTGCTCCGGGAATGTAATGCCGGCATCAAAATGGGTACATCCTCCATCGAGGATGTACTGGAACATGTTCAAAGTGGCGGATTGTCTGGGGTTTTGAAAGACAGCCACGATATTCACTGCAAACTGGGGAACAAGACACATGAAATACTAGAAAAATATCACGATGAAGAAAAAGAGCCTGCGGCTATGGCAAAGGTCATGTCCAAGTTCAAAACGGAATTCAAAACCATGGGCGATGATCCGGATGCCGCTGTGGCGGATCTTATTACAGATGGGTGCAATATGGGAATCAAATCCCTTTACCGCTACCTGAACCAGTACCCGGCAGCAGACAAAGAGATCGTTCATTTGACTAAAGATATTATAAGTACGGAAGAGAAACTGCTGAAGGCTCTTCGTCCCTATTTATAGCAATCCTTCCTATGACGATAGACGATATTTTGCATAAATTCATAACATCATAAAACCGCAGGCATTTTTAACCTGCGGTTTCTATTTCTCTTAAATTTTTTTGTAGGAGTGGGAATAGTTCCTCCCTCACCTCTTAAACTTCCTTATCGTCTCCTGTATGGTCGTATAATCCCTCTCGAACAATTCATCACTGATCTGCTTTTGCAGCACTTCTTCCGGGATTTTCTCCAGTATCTTCTTTTGCACAAAATCCTTGCTTTTCTGCTTATACGCCGGCATGCCATTGATTTCCTGGATATGGGCCAACTCCGGCCGCCAGAGAAGACGGATCTTGTGAATCATTTTTTTCTTCGGATTTTCCAATGCCGCCCGCAGCATATAAAAGTCGCAGTTTTCCCCCTGTTCTTCCACAGTAATGATCCCCCAATAATCGGGTATGTGCTCTGCCACATGGTGAGCATGGCTGGTTCCAACCACCACCAGATTCCGGTCAAAAAAACGGTCGTAGTCCTTTACCTGTCTGCTGAGTCTGGCGTAAGTATCGGCGTCGCTTTTGATCTCCACGCCTACCACTTCCTCTTCCAGCACCATCACCACATCGGCCCGGGAGCGTCCCATGGTCTTTTCTTCCAGGATCCTCACTTTGTCATGCTGTTCTTCCAAATATTCAAATAATGGCTCTCTGATATCTTTATCCAATAACATTCTCTGTTTTCCTGCCTCTATATAAGAATAAGACAGCCTGAAGAACAAGCTGTCTTATTTATCTTAATTCCTTATGAAAAAATAGTCAAGGGACAGATCCCTTCTGGCTCCTGCATAGATCCCTTCTGGTTTCTATCGGCCGCCCGGACGATTACCTCCCTGGTTTCCACCTGGGTTTCCGCCCGGATTCCATCCTCCTCCGGAACTACTGCCGGTAGACATGCTTGCCGAGGTAAATGTCACGGAATCTCCCTGGGTCAGTGAAGAAAGATCTTTTCCATAATAAACTGTATAGGTACTTCCCAGTTTCAATGCCTCACAGGACATTACTACGGACTGGAATGTCTTGGATGGCTGTGCTGTGAGAACTGTATTGCCACTGCTGTCTTTCAATACAACATACGTTCCGGCACTCTGAGATGAAGAAAGTCTTACATTTACCGCCGGCTGGGAAGAACCACTGGTTGGTGCTGCATCCATCCCTACGGCACCTGCCGCGATCAGCGTACCGCCGGAAATCTCACATACGCAGTCAGAACTGTCTCCATAATCCAACGCTCCGTTGCCGCCGTTCGTCGGTCCATTGACGATCACGGTACCACCCTTGAAAAAGATGTTGCCGTTGGAGTCAATGCCATCTCCCTCTGCATTTACATTGATCGTACCACCATTGATAATGATCTGATACTGGGTGTTGGAAGAAGAATCTCCTTTGTTAAAATTATCTCCCGGGAACTGGCTGCCACTGCTGGAAGCCGTGCTATTGCTGCCTCCTGCCGCATTAAAGCCATCGTCTTTGGATGTAACTGTGATATTACCGCCATTCACGGTAATGTCTCCGCTTTCCAGACCTTCATAGGATTCTTTTACAACGATGGTTCCACCATTGACTACCAAGCCTGAATCGGAGTGGATACCATCATCTCCTGAGGAAAGTGTCAAGATTCCGCCGTCAATGCGGATGTACCCGTCGCAGTGAATACTGTCATCTGCTACCGGATCGTTACTGTCTCTCTGTACACGGGATGAACTATAGGTCGCCGTTGTATCCGCTGTAATAGTGCCGGCTGTCTCCGGAATATAAATAGTCGTACCTGCTTTGATACCTTTATAACTTCCATCCGCTGTGGAAGCTGCAGCATTTTTCGTTGTTACCTGCAGTGTTATCGGATTCAGATATAAGGTACGGTAAACTGAGATAGCATCTCCATTTTCTGAAACGATATCAATCGTTCCTCCATCGATCTCCATATTGCCAAGTTCTGCCAGTGAACTGTCTGCTGCCACATCTGTTTCATCCAGTGTAGTCTTCAGACCGTCCTGGTTGGAATGAATGGTAACTGCTGCATTTTTCAGTGACAAACCGGTTTTACCGGTGATACCGTTATGTCCTGTTGCCGCACCCGATGGACCGGACACCTGCACGGTTGTATCAATGATCTTCAAATCGTCCGTACACTTGATTCCGTTTCCGTTGGTAGATGTAATGTTTAATGTACCTTTACCATTGATGGTCAGCGGTGTTTTCTTACATACGATGCCGGCTGTATAAGTTGTGGAAGTGTTGTCATCTGCATCCACGCCAGTAGCTCCGGTATCAGTCAATGTATTTTCACTGCCATCTGCCACCGTGATCACTGCCTTTGTCACATTGCTTTTAATCGTGATCAGACCAGTGTCTGAATCCGGGGCTGTATTGTTGCCGGATGTAAGCCGTACGCCGTCTAAGATCAGATGTACGGTACCGGTCATAGTGTCATCCGAAAACTTCACATCGATCAAACCATCTGTTGTGGCTCCTTCTTCCGAATGGATCGTATAAGTTCCCGGAGCTGTTATGGTCAGTTTATTTTTCTTGCTGATCTCATAATTCTCCTTCGTCACTTTGGATCCGGTTGCTTCCGATGCCATGGTGATCTCAGTGGTTCCATCCGATGATACATCTGTATCTTCTGCTGTATAAGTTGTTCTGGCCGGTGCCACATAATCCGCTGCCGCATCGTCGCCTACATACTGGCTGCCCCCTGGAGTAACCGTAGGCACTGCCGTAGTTCCCGCTGTTGGTGCAGCCGTCGCCGTGGTAGAATTCTGCCCGGCTGTTGCGGCCGGTGTAGCCGTCGCTTTCGTTTTCTTCACAATAGTGTACTTATACTTTGCTATGGATGATTTTTTCACCTTTTTCAAAGTCTTCTTCGTAACCTTTTTGCTTGCCTTCACGGCGTAGATTTTCAAAGTCTTTGTGGACTTAAAAGTAAAACTTTTCGTTTTCTTTGCCTTGATCTTTTTCTTAACGGAAAGATTTTTTCCCGTGGTGTAATACACCGTATACCCCTTCTTTGCCTTAACCTTTACGGTTACAGACTTGGTATACTTACCTGCCTTCTTGGAAATAGTATACCCTTTTTTCACAACTGCCGCCGACTTGGCCGATAACACAGTGGTATAACTGCTGCAGTAAAAGATCATGCTGCCTGCCAGCACGCCCGCCAGGATCTTCCTGCCTGCCTTTCTTTTTTTACCCATGCAAATTCCTCCTGAATAATATGTATTGCCCCCTCGCTCCTGCTCGGCGGCAGGTCGTCGGAACCATTTTTTAACATGACTCCTATAATATATTCTTAATATACATCAAAAACCTTAAATAAACTTAAAATCCAAAAGGAATTTTTCCCTAATTTTAATCCATCCACCAAACAGTTTTTTGCAAAAGAAAGAGGTGCCGCAATTTGCTGACACCTCAGTCGTTTTAATATTTCATTGAAAATTATAGCCCATAAAGGCTTTTTTATTCAATCAAATAAAGAAGCCCCTCGGCAGAAGAAACATCGTTACTTCTATCGGAAGGGACTTCCTGTTACTTGTTACTTTACTTTATAAGTTTTCTTCAGTGTCTTATAACCGCCTTTCTTTACGGTGATAACAACCTTCTGTTTCTTCTTCAGTTTTGCTTTCAGGCTTACCTTAAATTTCTTGCCGGAAATCTTAACCTTCTTGCCCTTGTATGTTTTTTTGCCAACCTTTACGGTTACAGTGGCTTTTTTCACACTTACTTTTCCGGTGATCACTTTCTTGCCCTTCTTTGCCTTTACAGCGGACAACTTGATCTTCTTAAGAGTTTTCTTGCTTGTAGTCTGTTTCTTCACTGTGCCGGAAGTGCTGTTATTACCGGTAGCACTGTTATTGCCGGTAGTATTGTTATTGCCGGTAGTGCTGTTATTGCCGGTAGTGCTGTTATTGCCGGTAGTTCCGTTCACAGTTGTATTCTGATTATTGTTGTTACCAGGATTGGTTGGGGTCGGTGTCGGCGCCTTTTTCTCACCTTCAGACACTACTGCCAGCGTTCCTACCTGAGCCTTGATCCACATCTTCACATCCGGTCCCAGATTTGTATTCTTTGCCTCTACCGTGTACATGGTCTTGCCAGTTGCCTCATCTTCGTACACAATGGTAAAGTTCTGACCTTTTCTGGTGATGCTGACCTGATAAGTATGGCCCAGTGCCAGCTCACTTTTACCTCCCAGAGTAGCATCCGGACTGGTAATGGTTCCGCCTGTAGCTCCTGTCTGCAGTTCTCCAGCACCACCGGCAAACCAGGCATTGATGTCCGATCCGGTTGTGATGTAGTAGCCGTTTTCATTGGTCTGTCCATTATTATCTGTATCCGAACTGATCTCCATGTTGAAAGCACCGTAGTTGTCTGTCAGTTCATCCATTCTTACATGGAAACGATAGGTAAAATCACCTTTTTTCTCCACAGTTTTACTGGTCGGCGGATCTTGCCACCAGCCCTTTCCTACCAGTTTCTCCTCGGTTCCTGCTACATAACCATAGTCTTTCAGGTTACTCTCATCAGTTTTCGATCCCCAGACACAGGTATTGTCACTTCCTACCAAGGAGAATGTCATAACCGGACCATTTTCCCAGTTTTCACTATACTGCTCATAGAAAAATCCCTTATAAGTCTTGCCACCGGACTGAATGGTGAGATAATCATAATTTTTTCCTTTTCCTGTAGTCTTTTTCCATGTACCGGACAATGTTCCCTGCACGGTTCCATCTTCTTTGAGACGAAGATAGGTTGTTTCGATCATTTTACCGTCTGAGGCGGTTCCGTGATTCACCACCTCATAGGCTCCCGTTACCTGACTCTCATTGTAGTGGCCAATGCTCTCTCCCTGATATTCATATACCGCATCTACCGGCCAGTTGTCCTCATTCAAAAACTGCTGCCGTACACGGAGTTCATGATTTTCGGCTCCTTTGTTAAAACGCTGATGGTAAAAAAGATATCTCTGTCCATCATCATCGATAAAAGCTGAGTTGTGTCCGGCTGCCTTGTAACCGGTCTGTCCCTTAAACTGATAGTTTCCGATCAGTTTGATACCATAGTTGTCCACAGACTTACTGCTGTCCTGCGCCTGTCTTCCTGCCGCATCCTCATAAGGACCATATGGATTTTTAGAACGGAACAGACGCATATTGTATCCACCGTCAGCTGCCAGCCATCCGTAAGTAATATACAGATAATAGTACCCGGCTTCTTTATCATAGTAAATATATGGTGCCTCTCCGTATACACGGCTGCCTCCTGCAATATGAGTACCAAAATAGCGGTCTGTCCAGTTGCCGGAAGTGCTCTCTGTGCCATCTTTACCGGGATACTTTGGCTCGCCGGTTACCGGATCCAATTCCAGCATAAAAATACCACCGGACCAGGAACCATAAGTCATATAAAATTTGCCGTCGTTACCAAAAAAGACTGTGGGATCAATGGCATTTGGCGCATAAACATTGTTATAGTTATTGCCGCTGAACCATTTTACATCATTAATGGAACCTGACAGCGTGCCATTGTTAAACAATGTTTTCAGATTAAGATAACTGTTGTCCCATTTCTTATCAATGGTACTTTTACTATCTGTGGCTGAAGTTTTCGTAAAACCAGAATAAATCACGGTTTTTACATAAGTATACGGACCGCTGGCTGTCTTACTGACTCCAAATCCGATACAGGAACGCACGGAAGTAGAAGAGGTACTCAGATACATCATGTAAGCACCTTTCGTACCATCCGCCCACTTATAGGATGGATTATAGATCACATCCGGTGCCCAGATAGCATGTCCGCCCTTGCAGTCACTGTCATCTTTACCTGCCCACAAAAAAGGCTCTGCCAGATTGGTGTCAATGTCTCCGTACACGGAATTGTTGGTGATATTCTGGTAATCCCTGCTGACTTGTGTCCAGTTCATCAGATCCTTGGAAGATCCTGTAGCCATGTGGGAACCAAACACATAATAAGTGTTGGTATTCTTGTCCTTAAAAATAGAAGGATCATGCACTGATACTCTGTTCAACCCCTCTGATAAATAAATGTCTGCCTCTGCTTTAGGTGCCTGCCAGACCCCTGCCGTCAGAACCATGGCAGCTGTTAATACAACGGCTGTCATTTTTTTGAAAAGTTTTCTCCTCATAGACTCATCTTTCCTTTCTTATCTAAGTGTAAATGTAATACGATTATACTATAATTCTCCTAGATTATCCACTACATTGTTTTCTTTTTCAGCCCCTTTTTCCACTTAAATACTGCCGTTCCGATAATGATCACATAACCGGCAATACTCAAAAGATCCGGCACCTGTCCCAGTACGCACAGACTCAGCAAGGCGGCAAACAACACCTGGGTATAGTCAAAGACAGAAATTTCTTTTGCCGGTGCTTTTGTATACGCCGCTGTTATGGAAAACTGTCCTCCCGCAGCAGCCGCTCCTGCCAACAAAAGTGAGACAAACTGAAAGGCAGTCATAGGGGCATAAGTAAGGATCACGCCGGGAATAACCGAAATGCAGGAAAAGGCGGAAAAGGCCAGAACGATCACGCTGCCATGGACGCCCCCCTTGCCCAGTCTTCTCACGCAGGTATAGGCAAATCCGGCACCGGCTCCTCCCAGCGCACCTAACAATGCCGGAACCGACTCCATATGAAAACTTGGCTTCATTACCAGAAGGGCACCGGCAAAGGCTGCCAGGATTGCCGCCCACTCCCATTTTTTAGGCACTTCTTTCAAAATGTAGATAGAAAAGATCATAGCAAAAAAGGGAGATAACTTATTCAGCATAGAAGCATCCGCAATATTTAACTGGCCAATAGCATAAAAATTACAGAGAATCCCCAGGGTTCCTCCCATGCATCGTCCAAATAAAAATAAACGGTTTCCTTTTCCCACCCGGAACTTTACATGATCCTTCATAAGAATCACAAGGGCGATGGCAAAGGCCACCAGATTTCTGAAAAAACTTTTCTGCCACACCGGCAGATCTCCACCCAGTTTTACAAACAGGTTCATCAGCGCAAAGAAAAACGCTGCACTGAGAATGTACAAAATACCTTTTTTACGATCGTCCATTTTTTACCTCCATATAAAAAGCAGTCACTCCTATGATCCACATAGAAGCACTGCTGCTTAAAAAGGTTATTAACACAAACTGAAAAGCCCCTGTATAAATGGCCGCACTGGCAAACAATGAAAGATACCAGGGAAAGCCTGCCTGCTGCATCATCATTCCATAGGCTGTTCCTACAAAGAGATAACTGAACAGGATCGGAATGGATCTTATAAAGGCCTTTTTCCATATTTTTTTATTCATTGGGTTCTCTAATCCTTTTCTATAGTAATCATAGCACATAGATAGGATAACACGGAACCCTGCATCTGTAAAGACAGGTTTGCAACATCGATAGTGTAAACTGTTCTTCGGAAAAATATGAGCAGACCAGCTCCTAGATAGTTTTAAGAACTTCAACTACCTGCA
>ENA-ORLW01001402-ORLW01001402.1-human-gut-metagenome-genome-assembly--contig:-NODE-1402-length-26823-cov-3.710536_pt1 | contig 26823 bp, 21 predicted proteins | sample MGYA00243017_ERZ508829 | MGnify/ENA primary metagenome ERZ508829 (study PRJEB26277, sample SAMN04329776) | human gut metagenome | biome: human-associated habitat | host: Homo sapiens | place: USA...
TGTTTTTCCTTTCGGCAGTCATTTAACAGTATGCTGCATATTTTTCTGAGTACAATCGATATTTCAAGCTCATAGAATTCTTCCTTTTGCTCATAAAGATAAGCACACTCAATAATTAATTGCGTTACCTTTTTTTGTGCTTTCTTATTACCTGAAAAATCAAAGTAGTACGAATCGATATCTTCACAGTATTCTTTGAGAAGATTATAAGACAATAATATTGTCACGGTATTGAGTTTTGAAATGTCATCGGAAGATGTTTCGTGAAGCTCACCGCTGTTGACAAAAAAGAATTCCCCCGGATAAACCTTAACAGGTTTTCCGTTTATTAAACCGTTTATCATCCCGCTTATAACCAAATCGAATTCAAGATTGCTGTGCCAATGAAGAGGATAGCTGGCAGTATCATCGCTCCCGTATCCAAAATATATTTTAGCAGGTATTAAAGAATTTGTTTCTATTTTTTCCTGATAATAGTTCAATGCAGCCACCCTCTTAACAAAAATATTAATTTAAAACTTAACTTCTATTCCCTCTTTTAAACTGAACGAATATATATATCCTGATTTAACAGGCTTCTCTAGCAGCAAGTCAAACGCAGCTTTATATAGTCTGAGCTGAACCGTATAGTTTTCTATGAGCTGCTCGGCAGTCGTATTTCTGTCAGTTTTATAATCAAGCAAAACATATCCGTCATCTTCTTCGAATATGCAGTCGGCAATACCCTGAAGCATTCCGTCTGAGCTTTTATACTCTTCAAGTTCACCGTCAACATTCAAATCTGAAAGCTTAACCAAAAACTGTTTTTCTCTCATAATATTTTTACTTTTCCGAATACGATTGTATATTTCACTTTCAAAAAAAGCCTTTACGGTTGTTCTGTCAATTCCCTCTGACTGATAAGAAGTAATTTTACCCTCCGAAACCAGTCTGCCGATTTCTTCTTCTAAATTATTCTTTGCTTTTTCAAAATTGCAAAGCTCCATAAACCTATGAGTAACAGTTCCTTTTTCAGAGGCAGTAAGCTTGCCTATCTCCTCAGAGAATTTCGGAATCTGAGGATAATAATACGCCTTTTTCTCGTCCTTTGCAATATCAGAAACCGACAGCTTTGACGGAGTTTCGGAATCACGCATATCGTATTTAAAATCAAACCTTCCCAAAAGCTTTGAAACAAGCTTTGAATCTGACGCTGCTCTTTTCTTTTTAAATACACTTTCTTCTCTTTTTTCCGTTTCGGCACATTGTGAAACAAAAAGCGCTGACTGCGTTTCAATAGGTTTCAAATTCGTTTCGTTTTCTGAATTCAAAAATTCAAAGATATGGCTTCTCAGCTTTTCAGCGTCAGGATGCAAGAGAAAACATTCAACCAGCCATTCACCGCATGAAACCGCATCGGAAATCATATTCTCAGAAATACGCCCTAAAACGCTGAGCTTATCATAAATGCCTTTCATAAAAGCCGATGTCTTTTCATTGAACACAATCGGTATAAAAAGCTTATCCTTTGCACGGGTCAGGGCAACATATAACAGCCTTAACTCCTCGCTTTTCATTTCATTGTCAGCAATACTTTTGAGCACATTATATGAAAGCGGAACCACAGACATATTCTCTTTTGTATCATTGAATTTAAGTGAAACCCCAAGGCTTTGATTTATAATCATTTTTTTCTTCTGGTCACGGTCATTGAACTTTTTAAAAATATTGCAGATAAACACAAAAGGATACTCAAGTCCCTTAGAACCGTGCATTGTTGTAATGTTCACAGCCTCGCCCTGTGCAGAACTGATAACCGCCTGCGAGAAATCTCTTTTATTTTCGATTATACTGTCAATATATCTTATAAAGCCTGTCAGTCCCCCGCTGATTGATTTATCATATTCATCAGCATACTCTAAAAGAAGGTTTAAATTTGCTCTCTTTTGATGTCCGTCCTCATAAGCCGAAGCTATACCGTAGTAATCGGTAACATCATAGATTTTTCGTATAAGTGAAACCAGGTTCATACTTGCCGCATAAAACCGAAGCTCTTTAATTTTTTTAATAGCTGCCTTGCATTTTTTTGCCGTATTAAATTCCGAACAATCTTCAGAAACACCATCACTGAAATGTAAAAGCTGCTGATAAAGCTTAGGTTTAACACCGTCTATTAAGGTCAGCCTCACCTCTGCAACATCATCAGGTGTAAAAATAAAAGCCGGTGACATAAGCACAGACAGAAGAGGAATATCCTGCATAGGATTATCAAGCACCCTGAGAATATTTAAAATAACCGAAATCTCTCTTGAACGAAGATAACCGCTTGTCATTTCAGCATTAGTTTTTATTCCGAAATGCTCTAAAGCCTTGGACACACAGCGGCCGTCGTCGTTATTTCTTGATATTACACATATATCAGACGGTCTGCAAAAGCGAAATTCTCCGCTTTCTCCGATATCTGAGTCAAATACTTTTGCACCGCCGTTTAAAAGCTGATTTATTTTTTCAGCTATCTCATAATGCTCAGCAGAATACGGAAGATACTTTGAAAAATCCCCTCTGTCATCAATAAGCATAAGTTCCGTTGAATAATCATCACCCTGCGGCACATCAAGGCCTTGAACCAGCTTTTCATCGTCGGTATATTCTATTTCCGACACATCTTCTTTCATAAGCTGACCGAAAATAAAATTAACTGTATCCACTACTTCCTTTCGGCTTCTGAAATTTTTCTTCAATGTGATTTCCCTGATTTCAGAGTAAGACTTATCACTTGCTTTTTTTCTCGCATTAATAAACAGCTTAGGATTGGCCTGCCTGAATCTGTATATAGACTGCTTGACATCTCCGACAACAAAAACATTTTTTCCAATAACACTTATATCATCAGTATCAGACAAGCATTTAAAAATCAAATCCTGAAGATTGTTCACATCCTGAAATTCATCAAGTAAAATTATCTTATATTCTTTATTTTTTACAATTTCCTCACAAAGCGGAGTTCTCGAAACAACACCGTCTTCACAGACCGCCAAGAGTTCTACCGTCATATGCTCAACAGCAGAAAAATCCACTGCATTTTTTGCAAGCATCAGGTCATATAAAACTTCCTCTGTATAAATTGTGATTTCACATATTATTTCAAAAAGTTTTTTTACAACGCTTATATCGTTTTTTATTTCATTCACAGGGGACGAAATCAAGGCCATAATGTCAGACAGCTCTGATTTCAGCATATCTCTTTCAGCCTTTATTTCTCCGATTAAACATTTCTCTTTATTTATTTCTTCTTCACTGAAATCAGCACACGCCTTTTTAGAAAGCGTTGAGGTAAATCTGCCGAACTTGAATTCACGGCATTTATTATAAAGCTCATCCCAACAGTCTATGTCTGCTTCTTCTAAATTCAAAGCAATACTCAAATCATTTTTTAACAGCTGCGTAATTTGTGTTAAGATTTTAAGACCATTGCTTTTTTCTATAATATTTCGATACATAGTTTTAATCGGCAATATTCTTTTCTTTACAGAATCAATATTATATTTTAAAAGCTTTAATATGTATTCATCACTTTCAAACAATTTCAGTGTGGTATTAATCCAGTCGTCTCTAAAAGGAATACTTTCAAAAAAGCTATGCATATCATTAATAACTTTTATAAGTTCGTTATCGTTTTCTCCGCCTAAAGCATCAAGCACCATTGATATTTTTTCATAGCCGTTTTTGTAAAAATGCTCTAAAGCTTCGTCAACAGCCTGACTGAGCAATACTGCTTTTTCGTTTTCTTCGAGAATTCTTAAATTGCTTTCAAATTCAAAGCTTTGAATATTTTCTTTTACAAATTCAAGACAGAATGCATTGATGGTTGTTATCTTGGCCGTCTGAAGTCTTTTCTGCTGATTTGTCAGCCAAAGACTTTCGGGGTTTTTATCAAGCTGATTTATTATAGCATTCGATAATTTTTCACGAATCTGATTCGCGGCAGCCTTTGTGAACGTTACAGCCAAAAGTCTGTCTGCCTCTATCTTATTTTCTTCATCAGAAAGAAGTCTTATTGTACGCTCAATTAAAACAGCAGTTTTCCCGCTTCCGGCAGCAGCTGACACAACAACACCCTTTTGAGTTTCTTCAATTGCCATAAGCTGGTCATCTGTCCATTTCGGCATTATTCATATCCTCCTTTCTCATTATCATCAGTCATCTAAAAGACTGTACTGAAAATTTTCATCAATTGAACTCGCAGACTCACTTTGACTTCCGTCTTTTTCACTTTCCGCAAAATTTTTTTGAAGGCTTTGTTCCAGTTCCCCAAGAAACTTTTCTTTGTCTTCGGCAAATATTTGTTTTGCGTCTTTTCGGTTATACTTTCCGCAAACTGACCAATAATTGCAATACTTACAGCTTATAGAATCCATATTTCCGGACTTCATAACAGGCATAGCCGATATTTCACCATGTGCCAGTGACTTGCCCATTTCTATTATCTTATCTTTTGAAAAAGCTTCTATAGCTTCAAATATCTCAGGAGCAACAACCTGCTTTTCATCTACACTTTCACCCTTGGATGTTTTCTTTACAGGTGCAAACAATCCCGATACACGCTCGTCCATAGCCTTCAGTGTGAGATTATTATTTACAAGAAGTCCTTTTCTTTTAAATGAAGTGTTTATCTTATTATTTAAAATTTCTTCCCGTTCGTCTTCTGATTTAAACTTCAGCTTATCTCTCAAAACAACATTCTCTACATACTTTGCAGGCATATACATTACCCCTGCCGGTGAAAGCTTTCCGTCACGGTTAAATTCATTATCTGTGTCAACAAGTGCAAGTAAGTAAATCAGCATCTGCATATTAAGGCCGTGATATAATGATGCCAAATCAAAATCCTTGCCTCCTGTTTTATAATCAACAACACGCACAAATCGGTTTCCGTTTTCATCAGTATACAAATCAACTCTGTCAATGCTTCCACGCATACAGATATTTATATCACCGCCGGCTTTTATCTTTAAAATGCTCTCGCCGTTTTCGTCAGATAAATCGTACTCAAAAGCAACAGGCTTAAAAAAACAGCCTTTAAGCTCTTCAAAAAGATTTTTCACAACATAAAATGCTGTCTTTTCAAGGTTTCTGAGATTATAGCTGAACCTGCTTGTCTTGCCGTATGCTCCTCCCCATTCCGAATTCACATACTCTTCGCAATATTTATGAATCAACTCTTTTATCTCATTGTCGGTCAAGTTGTCATAGTTGTCATTAAAGCATCTGTTCCCTTTTTCATCAACAAAGCTCAAAATATTCTGCAAAATGAAGTGTATAAGACTTCCCTTTGTCATCGGTGAGATATCTACTTTTTCTAAAGGATAAATCTTTAATCCGTTTTTGCAGAAATAATTAAACGGACATTTATAAAAGTCATCCGCTCTTGTGGCAGACATATTAATATCATGCGGAAAAAAAACCGACTTTGCCAAATCTTCAGACAGCCTATATTCCGAATTGTTTTCATTATTTGAAAGCTTGTTCAAAAAATCTATTTTTGATTTATATTCCTCTTTTGAGCACAGTGCTTCTCTTATACTTTCCTGCTCTGGAGAATCACTGTTATAATTCATTGTGAAGCTGTAATATGCACTCTCTTCATTTTCACAGAAAAAGGTTTGTGAAAGGTCGGAAGCATTAACCTTTACATTGTCTCCGAAGATTTTTTCAATATCTCTGCAGAGTAATGAAGGTCTTAAAGCTTCATTTTTCACAGATGCTTCGTGGTAAGAAGCTGTAAGCTTTTCACTTGCCGATGTCAATGCAATATATGAAATAAGTCTTTCATTGTCAAGAAGAGTTTGAATATTCCTGTTTATATTTATACCCAAATCGCTTAATTTAAGCTTTTCACGCTCGGTTAAAAGTCCTGAATTTTGAATATTTTTAGGAAAATTCCCGTCATTCAGTCCTATTACAAAAACAGCTTTCATGCTTCTGAGCCTTGAATGTTCAGCCTTTGCAACAGTTACAGCGTCGAGCTTCTGCGGAGGAGATGAAATTGTCATTTCGGAAATCATCAGCTTTAAAAGATTGTAAAACTGACGAAGTGAAATTTTCTCGTCACCCATATTTTTATATATCGAATTTACCGCACTCAGAAACAGCGACCACAGCTGTTTAAAATCTCTTGCGATTTCCATTATTGACGCATCGTCAGATTCGATTGATTTGCTTATCAGAGAAAAAGTCTTTTCAGAAAGCTCTGCTTTTCCCAACAGCTCATTTAATGCAAGACAGATTTCGCCCGCTGTCGTGTTCTTTGTCTTTTGCTTAAAACTTTCAAGAGGTTCTATGATTTTTTTTCTAATATCGTTTATAAGCGATAAAAATTCTTTTGGATTCCCGCCTTTTTTGTTATCAAAAGGGATGAAATCAGAAAGCCACATATCCCCTTCAACATTCCATTTATAGCAGTATTCTTCAATAGCGGCAGCTTTAAAGTCTTCAATGCTTGACAACGGTGATTTTATGTATCTGAGTATATTTTCGGTTTTATATTTTTTTGTCATAACGCAGTCAAGAAGCGACAAAACATAAATAACCAGAGAAGACCGCAAAACGCTCTTTCTTCTATCCATAAAAAACGGGATTTCATATCTTTTGAACGAACTTTCTATAATGCTCGAATAATCATCAAGAGAACGCGAGATAACAGCAATATCCTTATAGAAATATCCGTTCTCCCGAACAAGCTTTCTTATACTTGACGCCACATAGTCAATCTCATCATAAGGGTTCTTTGCACAAGCAAGCCTTATCCCTTCAGAGCTATCACACGGATTGTTCACAAGACAGAACAGGTTAGCTTCAAGATGGCTGATAGCTTTCGACTTATATTCAATATGTTCATCTGCACTGATGTTTTCGACTTTACCTTTTCCGCCTGCAAGGTCAATAAGCACCGATTTTGTTTTAATGCTTAAAGAAAACGGAGACATATTCGATGTCAAATTGTTTCCGTTTCCTATAATAAGCGAAACAGTTAAATTTTTAGCATCGCTCAGTATTACTTTTATAACCTCATATTCGTCTGCCGTAAAGCTTGAAAATTCATGTATAAAAACAACCGTATCTTTAAAAAATCCTTTGTCATGTGCAATTGATGCCGCCTCGGATATTGCAGTTGCCTCATCAGTAAGACCTGCTGATGAAAGCTCTTCCTGATATAATTTGAAAAGCTTTGATATAGAATCAAGCTTTTCAAAAAGACTTCCGTCAGTTTGTGACAACATGCTTTCAAGAGTATTATTATCTATATTAGATTTCTTTAAATCATCAATAAGCGAAATTGTATCTGAAATAAATTTAGGCTTGTCAAGTGAATGTGAATAATAGTTTCTGTTCCCCAAACCTGAGGTTTTTAAAGCTTTAACTGCCTTGAACATAGAAATAAGCTTTGAATTCTTATCAGCTAAAACTCCTGAGCTTGTTCCGTATTCTTTTAATATGATTTCCGCAAATCGGTTAAAGCCCAAAGTACGAAGCTTGTTAAAATCCTTAGCACCAAGTTCATCATAAAGCTGTTTGTCATATTCAAATGAATATTGGTCGGGAACAATGACTATTACATTTTCACCTGATAATACAGCTTTTTTAATTTCATATGTAACAATATCCGTCTTATTGCTTCCCATTCCTCCGCTGATAATTTTAAGCATTAAACTTCTCCTATAATTAAAAATAAATCAGTATACTTTCACCTAATAAAAACCGAGTAATATGTTTTGAATTTTATAAATGTGATTGCATTCTATGATAAAATTCAGCTTGCAGCCTATAAATCACATAGATAAAAACACAGTTCATGACTATAAAAATATTGTATCATAAATAAGCTTTTCGGTCAATCTGATAAAGCACAAAAAACGCCCTCATACAGCATTATGAGGGCGTCATTGATATATATTTTATTAAAACAAAGATTTAAAAAAGTCAACAATAAAAAATCTTACTTCGGGATTTTCGTTTTCTTCAACTTCAATTATCAAATCTTCTGAGTCCTTTGTTTCGCGCTCGCTTTCTTCATCTAATTTCACTGATGAAGAAATGCTGAATTCGGGAAACAAAAAAGAAATCTCACTCAATTCTTCTCCTGCGACAAACGAAATGAAAACCGCCAGTAAGAAACCGATTAAAACAGCTAATTTCATTCTTTCACAGCTTAATATTTTTTTATTGTCATAAAATTTTCGATTCATATGTATGCCTCACTTTCTTTACTGATTGAATTATTGGCATACTTTTCATATTTATTCAATACACTTAAATATTTTAAAAAAACAAACGGACATATTTCCGAACCTGAAATATATCCGTCATTTTTAAGTATTAAATTATTTTATATATGAACCCGAAACCTCTGAATAAGTTTTGCAGAAACGATTATAATTTATCTTTCCGTTTGACATATCGTCCTCAACCTGCGGGTCGAAAGCATAAACTTCATCATCTAATTTTACCTCTACCCACATATGATACCCATATCCTCCGCCGGCCATAGCAGTGCTTCCGTCGACGGTTTTGGCATCAAACCCTAGATACTTCATCATAGCCATATATACATACGAATACTCTGTGCAGGTTCCGTAACCGTTTTCCAAAACAGATTCAACAGCGTTTCCCCAACCGCCGTATGAGTAATAAGTATTGTTAATTATATAATCATAGCAGACCTTTGCTTTTTGATAATTCGACATATCATCATCTATGATTTTATTCAGATGTTTCTTAAGAATTTTCTCATTTTTACCTTTCAAAAACTTCGTAGGCTTCAATTTAACAGAGTTAAGCCTGTCTTTGACTTTGTTTCCTGTTTTTTTATAAGAGTGCTTTTTTGATTTGCTTTTACTCACAGTCTTTGCTTTTTTATAGGTAATTCTTTTTTCGATATTTTCATTTTTGACTGCTGTTAATATGTTTTTTTCTTTTCTTATATTTTGCTGATATTCTTTATCAATGCTTGGTTTTATAATTCCGTCATTTTTTCTTTTATTAGTTTTTGACATTTCTTCTGATGGAAATATAACCTCTTCATAAGTAATATTTCTGCTGTTTGCATCAGCCATGAATTCTGTAAAAGTCATAGAACACAGTGAATTTTCCGCTTTGTCGGCTTTGTTAAAACTCATTGTGCCGATACCTTGAATCATGGATACTGCAAACAGCCCTGTGGCGGCACATGCAATCAATTTTTCAAAATGCTTAACACCAAGCATTTTGACATCTGTCAAAATCCTCATTCAGTCCTCCATTCCGGTATGAACATTATTTTCACACCTGCCAAAATATCATTACACGATTTAATTTCTACATCAGCACAAAAAAAACAGTAACCGTCTGTTTTTTATAAGTGCTTTCGTTATTTTATATTAAAAGGTTACAAAAGTCAAATTTCTGTAACCTTTTTTAAATGTAATTTTTGTGTATTTTTTATACATTATTAAATAAATTCGTTGTCGTTTTGTGCAACTTTATCTCGGATTATTGTTATTGGTTACATATTGGTTACACAAATCAACTAAACTATTGTCAATTGTTACAAACTTTGTTACTATTTGAAATTTTATCAAGGCAACAAAAAAGAGGGACAAAAAGTCCCTCAAATTTTCAATTTATTTCAATGTTTATCTACCAAGGTTTAACCGTTCCGACGATATCACTTATTTTCTTTACGCCGTTTTTGTCGCACCACTGATTGATTCCGTCAATTATTTTTACAGGAGCATACGGGTCTTTAAACATAACAGCACCGACCTGAAAACACTCAGCTCCTGCCATCATCATTTCTATAGCGTCTTCAGCACACGAAATACCCCCGATTCCGCAAACAGGAATATTAACGGCATTTGTAACCTGCCATACCATTCTAACAGCTATAGGGAAAACCGCCGGCCCCGAAAGTCCTCCTACATTATTTTTCAGAACGGGTCTTTTGGTATTAATATCTATTCTCATACCAAGCAGAGTATTAATCAGCGACAAGGCGTCTGCTCCTGCTGCCTCAACAGCCTTTGCAATTTCAACTATACTTGTTACATTTGGTGAAAGCTTGACCATCAAAGGCTTTGATGTAGCGTTTTTAACTGCCCTTGTTATTTCAGCAGCAGTATCCTTGTTTGTTCCGAAGGCCGCTCCGCCCTGTTTAACATTAGGACATGATATATTAAGCTCAATCATATCAACACTTGTTCCCTCTAGCTTTGAAACAAGCTCAACGCATTCTTCAACAGTTCCTCCCGCAATGTTTGAAATAACAGCAACATTGCTCTTTTCAAGATTAGGAAGCTCATAGGCTAAAAACTTCTCTATCCCGCCGTTTTGCAAACCAACCGAGTTTAACATTCCGTCCGGAGTTTCTGCAATTCTAGGGGGAGGATTTCCGTCTTTAACATTCAAAGTAGTCCCCTTAGTTGATATACCGCCTATTGTTGAAAGCGAATATAAATCAACATACTCTCGACCATAGCCATAAGCACCACTGGCTGTAATCAAAGGATTTTTCATATCAACTCCGCAGAATTTTACAGATAAATCAGCCATTATAATACAACCTCCTTTGATTCAAATACAGGTCCGTTTTTGCATACATGACCATAAAACTCCTGACCGTTTCTTGTCATCTTAACAGCACAGCCTAAACATGCACCGACACCGCATGCCATTCTCTCTTCAAGTGAAATCTGACAGCGGATTTCGTTTTCTTCCGCAATTTTTGCTACTGCCTTCAACATAACAACAGGACCGCATGCATAAATAATATCCGGCTTATCCTCTTCAATGCATTTAAGCAGTGCATCAGTTACAAATCCTTTTTCTCCTGCTGTTCCGTCATCAGTACACAATATAGTTTTACTTCCCTGAGTTTTGAAATCATCCTGCAAAATAACAAGTTCTTTGGTTCTGAAGCCTGAAATCGCCGTTGCATTTTCACCATAATGCTTAGCTGTTGCAAGCATAGGAGGTGTTCCTATTCCGCCGCCGATAACAATAGCTTTCTTGCTCTTGTCTAAAAGCTTAAATCCGTTACCCAGAGGCCCCATCATATCAAGCTTCTCTCCGACCTCGAATTTAGAAAGTGCGTCAGTTCCCTTTCCTCTTATTTGAAAAACTATACGGATTGTGCCCTTATCCTTATCAATATCGCATATTGAAATAGGACGCCTTAAAAAGAATCCCGGAACACTTATATGAACAAATTGTCCCGGATTTGCCAATTCACTCATATCCTTGCAGGATAAGGTGAGATCAAAAATGTCTTTGGCAGATTCTTTTTTTTCTATTATTTCATACATTCCCTGTGTGTACATAAAAACTCCTTTCACAACCGTTGTTACAGTGTTTCATAATCTTTAAATACCTGAGTATTAATAAGCCAGCTTAAACAGCTTTCAAGCATAATTCCATCTGATGATTTAGCCGAATAGCTGAATGTAGTCTTAATTGCAAGCTCGGTAAATGCAGTAGCCCTGTTAATTGCAATAGGAAGACTGTCGCCTTTTAAAAGTCCTCCTACCAAAACGCTCGAAAACATATCGCCGCATCCTGAATAATGTGCGGGAACATAATCACACGGAACTTTCCAAAAAGTTGAATTTTCCTTATCATATCCTACATTGCAGAGTCCGATACCGGGTAATGACACGCTTGTTATTACAACAACCTTAGGACCTATTTCAGAAAGCCTTACAAGCCAAGACTTAAGCGTTGATGTACTCATGCCTGCCGGTTGATATTCCTCACCCAGAAGAATAGACGCTTCTGTCAAATTAGGTGTTATAACATCTGCCATTCTGACAAGTTCAATCATCCTTTGACACATAGTTTTTGTATATGTCGTATAAGGCTTCCCGTCATCTCCCATTACAGGGTCACAAACTTTAAGAGCATCTTTAAAGCTTTCAAAAAATTCAAGACAATGGTCAACCTGTTCCTGAGAGCTTAAAAACCCTGTATAAATACAGTCAAATTTATACTTCATTTTATTATAATGCCCAAGAGCAGGCTTAATATAATCAGTTAAATCACGAAAAACAAAATCATCAAATCCGGTATGTGCCGATAAAACAGCAGTAGGAACAGGACACACCTGAATTCCCATTGCCGATAATGACGGAATTATCACCGTCAGTGAACAGCGTCCGATGCCTGAAATATCATTAATTGCAGCAACTTTTTTACATTCAAACATTAGTATTAAAACTTCCTCTATAAAATTTTTCAAGATTTTTTCACTTAAAAAATTTCTTTAAATTTCTAAAATAGTATATCACATTTTTCATCATTTAACAACCTTATATTACAAAAAAATATTTGAATATACATTTGTCATTTAGGGAAAATTATTATCACAAAATAAAAAAGGAGGATAAAATTTTATGAAAATGAACATCAGCTCACTCGCTAAAGGTCTTAGCATAGGAATGGCAGTCGGTGCTGCAGCTTATGCATTATCAAACGCAACAAAAAAAGATAAAAGAATGCTAAAATCAAACGCCGGCAAAGCAATTAAAGCAATAGGTGAAGTTTTTGAAGATTTCGGAACAATGTTTTAATTTGTTACATTTCAAAAAGAGCGGTATTTTACTGCTCTTACATATTAAATATTGCAAAAGTCAAAATGATAATATCTTACCTGCTCAAATGAACAAAAATAACTCTTATTAAAAAAGGCGGAGAAAATTCTCCGCCAATGCAATATATTATTTTATATCCGGACCTTGATAATCATTATCAGAATTCTGATATCCTTGATTATTCTGATAATTCATACTTTGATTATAAATCACTTCACTTTTTTCAGGCATTACAATTGCACATACGATATATGCAATCACTCCCGAACCGCAGAACAGAGCAATCAGAACTGTTATAAGCCTTACTACTGTCACATCGGCATTCAGATATTCCGCAATACCCTGACATACACCGCAAATCTTTTTGCCTTGATCACATCTGTATAATCTTTTCATAATATCTCTCCTTACATATTATATGTTACGGAACAATCTTATTCCCGTTTGTATCGGCAATATCTCCGTCCTTATCGGTAACCGGCTTATTGTCATTTGATGAAATCCCCGAATCAAACGGAGCTATATCAGGTTTATTTGCATCATCAAAATTAATTTTCACATCACCGAAGGTTACTTCTGTTTCCATTTCATAAATAAACGACCAAATACCTTTATCCAGACTGTCTTTTATCCTATTTTTATAATAATTCGGCTCCTCCCCATTAATTTTACTGCTTCCCATTACAGTCTCACAGCCGAATTCATAATCATATATATTGCCATACAAATCAGCTTTTAAATCGCCGAATGTTACTTCAAATTTAGAATCCCCCGAAACACTGCACTTATCCATTTTTATTTCCCCGAATGTATTTTCAGCCTTCACTTCGGCTAATAAACAGTTGCTTACGGAAATATCTCCGAATGTATTTTCAAGCTTATTGTATTTGCGGCAGTTTGTATTTTTTAAAACAACTTCACCGAATACATTATCGATTTCAAGACTGTATAAATCAATTCCGTCAATTTCACATTTACCGAATGAAGTTTCGGTCTTAATACTGTTTAAAACTCTTTCAGGAACAGTAATCGTTATTTCTCCGAATAAATCCGCATTATCGGTATTAAAGAACGGAACTATTGAAAATGTCATAAACCATCCGTTTGATTTTTTATTTACAATATCAATTTTAAGCGTACCACTGCCTGTATAATCTATATCCAGCAAATCTTTTACTGCATTTTTACATTCTACTTTAAGATTATCCCCTTTTACTATTTTTACATCACTGAAAGCCGTGTCAAGACTTATATGACTGATACTATCATTATATTTAGAAAAATCCCTCGTTATATCTTCTCTTTTAAAATCCGAAAAATCATACGATGCAGCCAATGCTCCTCCGATAACAATCAAAAGTATGCCACACGCCAGAATCAACAGAGCAGCAATATATTTAGTTTTGCTCTTTTTCTTTTGCGAAGGCATTCCGTTATTCATATTCGGTACTTGATTAGAATTATTATCATACATTATGCAAGCACCCCTTTCAGCCAATTATAAAGCGAACGCCCTAATTTAACCGTCAGCTCGATTGTCCACTTAAAAAGATTTATCCCAAGCCTGAATAAAGGTCCTGCAACAAGTATATTCAGAGCGATTAGAACACAGCCTATTCCAATTGCAATAAGTCCGACAGGAAAAGCTGTAAATAAGTAATAAATTCCGCTTATGAGACAAAAAACTCCGCCTATTCCAAATCCCAAAATAAGCCCAAGTCCTGCTGCACACACTCCTATAAACAAACCGAATAAAACCCCAAACAAGCTTATCCATATGCTTGATGTGAAAATTATAACTATAATCATCAGTAAAATTGAACCGACCTTTGCACCTGATGTGTTTTTATTATGATTATACTGCTGATTGTATACGCTGTTGTTTCGATTAGCAGAATTTTGACTATTGTAATTATTATCATTTGCATTACCGTTTTTTGAAGCAGTCTCATTTGAAACCATCAGCATTCCGCTGTCTTTTAAAATTGCATCTGCCACTTCACGAGGTGAACCTAAGCTTTCTATCACCTTTGCTTCATTTTCCGCACCTGCATCATCAAACAGCTCCTCGTGATAGCTTATAGCTCCTGCACGCTCTTCATCAGGCAAATCAGCAAGAAATTCATTAAGACACTTTATATATTCGTTCCTATTCATTTGCTTCCACCTCATTGTTTAATATTGAGTCCACTATCTTTTTGTGATTTTCCCATTGAGCTTTATATTCGTCAAGCCTGTTTACCCCGCTTGGCGTTACTCGGTAGTATCTTCGGTTTCTCCCCTGAAATTCCCTGTCATATGTTACGAGATAAGAATTCTTTTGAAGTCTTCTCAAAACAGGATACAAAGTGGATTCTGAAACCTGTGCCGCTTTTGTTATGTCCTGCGTAATCTTATATCCATAAGTATCCTCGCGCTTTACAATCGACAAAACCATAGCGTCAAGCAGCCCTGCACTTATTGGGAACGCCATAATAACCCTCCGTTTCTGATATTTTTTAATACTATATAAATAATTATTTTATATAACATATTATATATTGTATTTATATTATATTCTATATAATATTATTTGTCAATAGCTATAGTAAATTTTCCGGAATATATATAAAAGCGGCAAAAAATAAAACCCAAGTTTAATCCTTGAGTTTTATTACTTTATATTTTTATAATATCAGTTTATTCAAGCTCTGCCCATTCTTCTAATCTCTCGTCAAGAATATGCTTTTTCTCTTCAAGTTCATTACATTTGCCTGAACACAATTCATAATCTGCTGCAATCTCAGGAGTTGAAACCTCTTCTTCAAGCTTTGAAATTTCATTTTCAAGAAGTTCGATTTCTGCCTCAAGCTCTTTAATACGCTGTTTCCTTCTGGCGTCTGCGGCACGCTGTTCTTTAGTTCTGTACTGCTTCTGCTTTGAATTCTGCTTCTTAGGTTTTTGTTCTTTATTTTCAGTTTCAAATGATAAATCCTTTGCTTTCTGCTCACGATAATCATCATAGCTTCCGTTAAATGATTCCACTCCGTTTTCTTTAACTTCAATAATCCTTGATGACAGCTTATTTAGTAAATATCTGTCGTGAGAAACAAGAATAATTGTACCCTCATACTCGACAAGTGCCTGTTCTAATACTTCTTTTGTCATAAGATCTAAGTGGTTTGTCGGCTCGTCAAGAATTAAAACATTTCCCCTTTGAAGCGTCAAAATCGCAAACATAAGCTTTGCTCTCTCTCCGCCTGAAAGTACAGACACGGATTTAAACACATCTTCACCTGATAGAAGAACACTTCCCAAAACCTTTCTGACCTGTTCATCAGTCATTCTCGGAAATAGCTTATGAACTTCATCAATAACAGTATTTAACTTGTCAAGTGAAGTATTTTCCTGCTCAAAATATGCAGTTTTAACATTATCAGCCCATTCGATTGTTCCTTTTGTATGATCGTTTATTCCTTGAATGAGTTTTAAAATTGAAGTTTTTCCTATACCGTTTCTCCCGATAATAGAAACCTTTTCACCACGCTTAACTTCAAAGCTTAAAGTATCAATCAAAGTCTTTTTATCAGCACCTTCACCTACGGTAAGGTCACAGTCCTCAACAGTCAGAATGTCTTTAGTCGGTTCATAATCGTATTCAAGTTTAATTTTAGGAGGCTTTATATAATTTACCGGCTTTTCAATTCGTTCTATTTTATCAAGCATATGCTGTCTGCTCTTTGCCATATTAGCAGTAGATGCCCGCACCTTATTCTTAGCTATATATTCTTCAAGCTTTGCGATTTCCTTCTGCTGAATTTCATACTCTTTGTTCTGACGCTCAAGATTCATTTCTTTCTGAATAACATATGAAGAATAATTGCCTTTATAAATTGTAAGCTTCTTATTTTCTATTTCAAAAATCTTTCCGCAAAGCTTATTTAAAAAATATCTGTCATGAGATACTATCAAAATAGCACCCTTATAGCTTTTTAAATAATCCTCAAGCCATGCAAGAGTATCAAGGTCCAAATGATTTGTAGGCTCGTCCAGTATAAGCAAGTCAGGCTCCTCTAAAAGAAGCTTTGCCATAGCAAGTCTTGTCTTTTCACCGCCTGAAAGATTATCGATTATTCTGTCTGTATCAAAATCTTTAAAACCCATTCCGTTGAGAACTGTTGATATCTTCACATCAATTCTATAACCGTCATTGGCCTCGAAATAGCTGGACAGTTCGGCGTATTCATCAGACAGCCTTTTATGTGAAGCTTCTTCATCGCTCAAACTTTTTTCAAGCTCTTTCATTCTGTCATAAGCTTTCAAAAGCTTGTCGAAAGGCTTTTTCATCTCTGATTTTATAGTATTATTACTTTCAAGTCCGCTGTTTTGAGCCAAAAAACCTATAGTTGTTTTGTTGGCTATTCCTATTGCTCCTTTTCCGTCAGGAGTCCTGTCAAAAGCTTCATCACCCATAATTATTTTCAAAAGAGTTGATTTTCCGCAGCCGTTTTGTCCAATCAAACCGATTACATCCCTATCCTCAACAGTAAAGCTGATATCGGAAAGCAAAAGCTCTCCTCCGAAGTATTTATATATATTTTCACAATTAACTAACATAAAAATTCTCCATATACCATTTTTCAAAGTATTTCTTCTGATTCTCAACTAATATAATAATACACTTTGGGAAAAATATCAATATAATTCAGACAAGATGTACTAGCCTCTAAGTCAGAAGGCTCTTTTATGAATTCACGAGGGATTTGAACCCTCGCTTCATACAAGACGCTAATCCGGCTCCTGCAATATCACATGACAGGACAAACCCTTATTTAAAGTTGCTATTAAGATATTTTTATTGTATAATATATTTTAAAGCATTCACAATTTTGACAAATATAAAACAAACTTAATCGGGGGACGATGAATTAAATGAAAAACAAGCTTTTATATATTTTTACTTTGATTTTGTGTACTGTAATGCTATCAAGCAGTATCATTCCGGTTTTTGCCGAGCAAACGACAAAACAAGTCAAGGTTCCGACTCCTCAGTGCATGCTTGTACTGGGAGATTCGATTTCAACAGGCTGCGGTCTTACAAACTACAAACAGGGCAACAACTATAACACAAGCTCTTATGCAAATCTTCTTGCAAAGAAGTACAAGCTCTCTCAGAACAGTGATTATTATAATTATGCAATTGACGGTCAGACATCATTAGAGCTTTATTCAAGAGTAAAGTCAGGCAATTATGACAATGACATAAAAAAATCAGACCTTGTTTTAATTTCAATAGGTGGGAATGACTTGCTGGGTGCTCTTATTCAGTTCATTCAGACAAGCATGAATCGCAATTTGACAGACAGCAATATTGAAGACGCCTTGAAGGCAGATAGAAGCGATACTCAATCAGACAGCATGGCTGAAGTTAACTTTGACTTCACCGACCCTAACATTTTAGAAAGCCTGAATGAAATGGTTAAAACCATTAGCAACAACATAACTAAGCTTAAAGGCAACTTAATAGGAATAACCGATGAAATTCACGAAATCAATCCGAATGCCGAGGTTGTATTTCAAACAGTATACAACCCTCTTGACGGCTTGAAAATCCAGATTCCAAGCCTGCTTAAAGATGTTTTTATTTCAAGAATTGAAGAGGTAAACCGCATAATAACTATAAATGCCACATCTGATGATAACATACAAAGATACAGCATTGCAGATGTATATACAAGCTTCTCCGGCAAATCAGCAGAGCTTACAAATATAAATCAAATTGATATTCATCCAAACGCAAAAGGCCACGAAAAAATAAAAGATTGCATTGACTCAGTAGTATGCGAAAAAACCTTTTATGCAAATGTGACCGTTAATGAAGATATACCCAAAGCAAAGACTTCATCAAAAGCGGCAGAATCATCTCTTTTTATCCCTGTGGTTGTTATGATTGCATTGGTTTTTGCGGTCGTTGCTATAGCACTTATAATAACACTTAAAAAAAGAAAAAAGATTTATAAGAAACGATATTGATTTATTAAATAAATAATATGACATCAAGTTATCGGCATACAAGCAAATGTTTGTATGCCTTGTTTTTTTGGCTTAATCTTTATCATAATGCTTTCACAGAAACAAATAATCAAGAATACTATAAAACAAATGCATTCAGCGAGGTGAGAACAACTTGAGAATTGTTCGTATATCAGATAAGACACTGAAAATCGTATTAACTCAACCTGATTTAAAAATGCTTGATATAGATTTTACAAAATGCGACAGAAATTCTCCTGAGGCAAAGAAACTTGTGGATATGCTTATCAGCATACTTAAACGAAGCGGTTTTTATGATTTGGGAAATAAAATATATGTAGAAATATTTGAAGAATTCACGGGCGGATGCGTAGTTTATATAACAAAAAAAGAAAATCAGAAAAAACGCAGTATAAACAATTCTTATCCGGTTTTTGAAATAATGTTTCAGACTGACAGTATAAGCGAACTTATACAACTGAGTTCAAATTTAAAAAACGGAATCGGAATTATTGTAAAATCAAGCTTTCTGTACTTTTCCGATAATGTATACCGCTTGCTTATATCACTGCCTAAAACACATCTTAAACAGGCAGCAAAAACAATAAAAACAATAAGATGCTATACTTCAAATGATGAACTTGTAATACAGCAAACAAAAGAGCATTACGATTTACTAATAAACAGTAATGCCCTAAACAAAATTTCAGAATTAATATAACGGTTATTTTAATGCTTCAACCGCTTTTGACATATCATCGGAATTGAATAAATATGTTCCCGCAACAAGTACATTTGCACCGTTCTGCTTGACCAAATCACATGTTTTATCGGAAATTCCTCCGTCTACCTGAATATCTATGTCAAGTCCAAGCTCGTCTGATTTTTGACGAATCTCCTTTATTTTCTCTGCAGTAAACGATAAAAATCCCTGTCCGCCGAATCCCGGCTCAACAGTCATTACAAGCACCATATCAAGCATCTCTAAATACGGAAAAACCTCAGATGCAGGTGTATCGGGCTTTATTGAAAGACCGGCCTTGCATCCGTTATTTTTACATAAATCAATACAGCTTTCTATATCATCCGCAGCCTCTGAGTGAAATGTTATAATGTCGGCACCTGATTTTGCAAATTCAGCTATATACTTTTCAGGTCTTTGTATCATAAGATGCACATCAAACGGTAAATCGGTCTTTGATTTTGCAGCTTTAAGCACAGGAAGTCCGAAGCTTATATTATTAACAAAAACCCCGTCCATTACATCAAAATGAATATAATCTGCTTTTGCATCTTTTACACGCTTCATCTCTCTGTCAATATTAGCAAGATCACAGCCTAAAATTGATGCTGAAACCAAAATGTTTTTTTCTTTCATAATACTTTTACTTCCTTTTAGCTAAATAATTCAAGTATTCTATTAAGCTTAGTATCTAAGCATACTCCCTCCGTAAAACTCTCTGACAACGGAATCCGACGCCACTAAAGAGGGGTCGAGTGAGTCAATCTGCTCAAATATTTTCTCAATAGATACAAACTTTTTATAGTCGGGATAAGCACCTTTTAATTCAGACAAAAGCGGTGTCATATAATCTTTGTATACTGAAAGCTCATATCCCATAAATGTATTTATTTCAAAGTGCGAACGCTCTTTATAAGGCATTATATAAAGGTTCTCGCCTCTCTCAACGCTTTTAAACTGATGAAGCACAGCCTGAGCAGTTCGTGCACGAAACTGTGTATCACGAATGATTCTTCTAATCAGCCTTATTTTAGACGGATGAAATGAAACACCGTCTTTATCAATTATTCTTGACCTGACGCTTACATATATATTATTTGAAAAATCATCACCGCTTCCGGTCACATCAGGATTAAGTGCATGAATTCCTTCAATAACAACTATTTCATTTTTCTCTCTTTTATATTTTTCCTTTGGCTTTCTTCTTTGCGTTTTAAAATTAAAATCAGGCAATACAACCTCTTTGCAGTTTGCAATGTCCTCAAGCTGTTTTTTCAAAAAAGGGATATCAATTCTTTCAGGTGCTTCATAGTCAATATTTTCATAACTGTCATTATGCGGAAGAAAATAATCGTCAAGTGAAAGTGTTTTTGACGGATGCCCTAAATCTTCAAGCATATTTTCAAGCCTTAAAGCAGTAGTGGTTTTGCCGGCACCCGATGGTCCTGAAAGCAGAATGATAGGTCTGTCAAAAGAACGGTCACTTATTGCCGAAGCAACTGCAAGCAGCTGTGAAGAATAATCTCTTTCACAGTCACTGATAAATTTTTTTCTGTCGGTACGCAAATTCAAATTAATTTTATCGACCGAAATCTTTTCCATATTAATCACCATGCCTTTGCTTTGCAAAGGCTCTCCTTCCTACGGAATTTGAGTCGGTTCCGGCAACGGAATTGCCGCAATACTTTTTTGCGGCAAAGGCTCAAAAACGTGCGTGAAAAAGTATTTTTCACGTTATCTCCGTTTCTGAGTAAAATATTTTCATGTCAGACATTAATTTAATAAGGACATATTCAGTATAACACCATTTAATTTCTTTTTCAACATTAACACAAAAGAAAATAAGACATATAATGAACTATCCCTTATTTTTCTCATAATAAAAAATCTTATGCTTGGAGGGCCAACCTTTATGATTAAAAATAAAAAAATATTAGTGCTTGGCGGTGATTCCCGTCAAACATTTTTAGCAAAGAGATTAAAAGATAAAGGACATGATGTGTATTGTTATGGTTTTAATCTTACCGAAAACTCTGAGCTGAACAAAATATCAAACCTGAATGAAATAAAAAAGCAAATAAATGTTTTAGTGCTTCCGATTATTTCAAGCAATGATGATAAAACCGTAAATGCTCCGTTTTTTGACGGTGAGATAACGCTGAACGATGCCATTGAAACCTTAAAGCCTCATAGTATTGTTGTCGGCGGAAATTTAAGCAAAAATTTAAGAACTCTGTTTTTTGAACATGGTCATTTCTCTGTTGATTATTATATAAGAGAAGAGCTTAAAATAAAAAACTGTATTCCCACAGCAGAGGGTGCTTTGTCAATAGCAATTGATGAAATGCCGGTTACAATAGCAGGTTCACGAATACTTATAATAGGATTCGGAAGAGTGGGTGAAGCATGTGCTAAGCTTTTTAAATCACTGGAAAGTGATGTTTTTATTTGTGCAAGAAGGCTTGACTCATTTGCTTGGGCTGAGCTCTACGGCTACAAATCAATAGAAACAGATGACATTGACTGTTATCTTTCTGAATTTGACCTTATTATAAATACCGTTCCGGCTAAAATTCTCGACAAAAAGAAGTTATCGAAAATAGACAAAAATACTCTTGTTATTGATCTTGCTTCAAAGCCGGGCGGTGTAGACTTTGATAACGCAAGGCAGCTTGGTCTGAAAACGATATGGGCTCTCAGTCTGCCGGGGAAGGTTGCACCTGTTACATCGGGAAAAATAATTGCAGATACAATACTTAATATTCTGGATGAAAGGGGCGACGAACCGTGGCAATAAATAAAGATAACATATTCGATGGTCTGAGAGTAGGATTTTGCGTATGCGGCTCGTTTTGTACATTTGAAAAAGCTTTTGCATGTGCTTCACAGCTCGTTCAGATAGGATGTGAAGTAACGCCTATTATGTCTTTTAACTCTTCAACAATAAACACCCGTTTCGGAAAAGCCGCAGATAATGTTGACTGGCTTGAAAGAATCTGCAAGAAAAAAGCAATTCTGACCATAGAAGACGCTGAACCGATAGGGCCTAAAAAACTTTTCGATATAGTAGTGGTTGCTCCATGTACAGCAAATACCATGGCAAAATTAAGCCTCGGCATAACCGATACACCTGTCACAATGGCATGCAAATCACACCTGAGGAACTCAAGACCTGTACTTATTGCAATATCAACTAACGACGCACTTTCTGCAAGTGCAAAAAACATAGGTACGCTGCAGAACTATAAAAATTACTATTTTGTTCCTTATTCACAGGACGATTATATCAAAAAGCCTAACTCGATAGTAGCACATTTTGAACTGGTACCTGAAGCTATTTCCCAGGCACTCAAAGGCTGTCAGATTCAGCCGATTTTGAAAAAATAATATCACTTCTGTGTAATTTAAAACCGTTTTGAATTATTTAACCCATAAATTCAGAACGGTTCATTATTTTTACGGAAAAATAAAATACAAAGTATTATAACATATACTGCAATTATATTTATTATTATTAAAAAATTTCATTGACATATGAGAGGTTTTCATATAAAATAAAAAATGTTGAAATCGGTGTATTTTGGGTAAAACACACTAAATATAATAGAAAAAGCAGGATGAAACATGGAAAACAAAAATGGATTTACAAGCAGATTAGGCTTTACTCTCGCAGCGGCAGGTTCTGCCGTGGGACTTGGAAACATATGGCGTTTCCCATATTTAGCGGCGAAATACGGCGGAGGTATATTTTTATTTGTATATCTTATTTTAACAGTAACATTTGGCTTTGCACTTATGATTACTGAAGTTTCTATAGGAAGAAAGACCGGAAAAAGTGCAATACTAAGCTACAAGCTGCTTAATAAAAAATTTTCATTTTTAGGATATATAGCGTCTGTAATACCGATAATTATATTTCCTTATTATTGCGTAATAGGCGGATGGATTGTAAAATATCTTACTGTATATGCCGCAAATCAAAGTCATAACGCCGTACAAAACGGATACTTTGAAAGCTTCATTGGCAGTACCGCTGCACCTATCGTATTTCTTGCAATATTTATTGCACTGACTTCCATAATAGTTTTACTGGGCGTTCAAAAAGGGATTGAAAAGGTAAGCACTATACTTATGCCTGTACTTGTTTTGATGACAATAGTAATTGCAATATACAACCTCACACTTGACGGTTCTTGGGAAGGATTATTGTTCTATATAAAACCGAACTTCTCGGAATTTTCGATAAAAACCGTTATTGCTGCGATGGGACAGATGTTCTATTCAATGTCACTTGCAATGGGAATAATGATAACATACGGTTCTTATATGAGAAAACAGGACAATCTTGAAAAATCAGTCAGACATATTGAAATTTTTGATACGGGAATCGCATTTTTATCGGGTATGATGATTGTACCTGCTGTTTTTGCATTCTCAGGCGGCAACAGTGATGCATTAAATGCCGGTCCGGGACTTATGTTCGTTACTCTCCCTAAAGTATTTGACGCAATGCCAGGCGGCAAGGTCATAGGATTTATTTTCTTCCTCTTAGTTTTACTTGCTGCATTGACCTCTGCAATATCACTAATGGAAACTATAGTGTCTGTTATCAGCGACAAAACAAAGCTAAAAAGAAAAAGTATATGTATTATAGTAACAATCGGTGCATTATTAGTTGCTCTTCCGTCTTCACTTGGATTCGGAGTATGGTCAGAATTTACGATTTGGGGATATTCAATTCTTGATTTCTTTGATTTTATCAGCAATAATATTCTCATGCCGGTAGTGGCACTTCTTACATGTATTTTAATAGGATTTTTAGTTAAACCAAAGGTTATTATAGATGAAGTTGAAACTTCCTCTAAGTTCAAGGCTAAAGAATACTATGGGATATTAATAAAGTATGTTGCTCCTGTTTGCTTGATAATCATACTTATTTCTTCAATACTCGGAGTTGTATAAAATAAAAAACAGTTTCAGGTTTTACCTGAAACTGTTTATATATATATCTAACCAAGTTCAATCATTCTGTCAATGCATTTTTTCGCTTTTTGCATTGTTGCCTCATCAAGTTCGATAATCTCTCCGCCTGTTCCTTTGCAGCAATTAAGCACATCAACTAATGTAGTTACCTTCATATTTTTGCAGCTTATATTAACACTGAGCGGATAAAATGATTTATCGGGACATTCAAACTGAAGCGTTTCAACGATGGCCTGTTCTGTTCCTATAATAAACTCCTCTGAACTTGAAGCTTTTGCAAAGTCCATTATCCCTGCTGTTGAACCAACATAATCAGCATGCTTTACCACATCCGGAGTACACTCAGGATGAACTAAAAACAACGCATCAGGGTGGGCTTTTTTAGCACTTAAAACTTCTGCTTCTGTTACGGAAGCATGAACCGGACATCCGCCGTGAAGCAGCTGGATATTTTTATCCTTGACATTGTTTTTTACATATGTACCTAAATTTATATCAGGTATAAACAATATATCCTTATTCTCAAGCTTTTGTACGATTTTCACCGCTGAAGAAGATGTAACACAAACATCACATACAGTCTTAAGTTCGGTAGTTGTATTTATGTAACAAACGACGCAAAGATTCTTATTCTTATTTTTTAAATATTCAATTTCGTCTTTTTCAAATTGTTCAGCCATAGGGCATCCTGCATTTTCATTAGATAAAATTACAGTTTTATCAGGAGATAAAAGCTTTACAGTTTCAGCCATAAAGCGAACACCGCACATTATAACAATCTTGTTCGGAACAGTTTTTGCCTTTACTGAAAGTGCATAAGAGTCTCCTACAAAATCAGCAATTTCTATAATCTCTCTGCCCTGATAGCTGTGGGCCAAGATACATATATCCTTTTCCTTTTTCAGCTTTAATATTTCATTCTGAATATCTGAAATTGTATTTGCCATATGAATCCTCCATAACTGCACAGAATAACTCTGTACAATCTCTATAAATTAACTATTAGGCTTATTCCTACTTATATTATAGGACTAGTAATTATAGTATCACAATTATAATAAGTTGTCAACAACTCAGAAATATTTAACATCATGAATAAAACTCCTTATACATGCAGAAAATAACATTCAAAATTATTTATATTTTTTTTGAAAAAAGTATTGACAACCATTGTCATATTTGTTATAATTATAAAGCTGTGAATTCAGTGTGATTTAAAATATAATTTATGATGAGTTATTAGCTCAGTTGGCAGAGCATTTGACTTTTAATCAAAGGGTCCGGGGTTCGAATCCCCGATAGCTCACCAAGCGGCAGCAATGCTGCATCAGACCACGCACAAAAGTGCGTGGTTTTTTTTATACAAAAAAGCAAGCACTGCATAGGTAGTGCTTGCTTTACTATGGTTTCGCAAGCAAAAAACTTGACAAACCGTATTATATTTTTGTTAATGGATACTTTGAAGTGGTGAAGTTTAAGTGAGTTTATGAAAAATTATAAACTTCAGCATCTTCTTTGAATAGTGTGTTCGTCCATCCTACACAATAAGCCGCATATGTGTTGATATGTAAAATTTTAAGAGAAGGCCCTGCAACTCTCATGAGGTCATAAAAATACCTATTAGATGAATAACTATCAACGGCATCATTAGATTCACTATAAGCATCAGGAGCTCCATAACAATGCATTAATTCATGAGCAATACTTCTGGAAGTATCATTTGCTGAACTTGTACCTAATCTAATAACCTTCGCCAAATCAAAATTATTATCTATACAATAAGCCGATGATCTTCCGTCATATTTTATAAATAATACATAGGTTACACCTTGTGCGTTATACTGCTGTTTTAATTTATCAAGTGCAAAATCAGTTGAGTTGATATATTCTCGCATATAGGTGTTTATACTCTGAGATTTTCCGTTAACTGTTATACTTGACACAACCCCACTAGAAGGAACGGTTATAGATAAATTATTATTTGGTACAGTTACTTCTAATGAACTGTCAACTGCAGTATTAAAATAAACATTTGTATCATATCTTACCGATTGATTTCTAATAAATGTTGTCGCTGTAAGAACATTTTGATTCTTTTGTGTTTTTTCTGAACTTGACCATTGTGTACTGGAACCATTTACTGCAGCATTTAAAAATACACTTACAACCAGTTGTTTTCCGGTACAATTTGCAGCTGAACCTCTGTTTGACATACTAGGATAAACACCTGATATACATTTTGCTGTATAATAAGGTGTATTCAAAAAACAATCTTTGCTGAAAGCTATTCCGTCTAAATCATCAGCATTGTTTCTTTTAGGAAAAGTTATTGATGAAAAACTAGTACATCCACTGAAAGCACCTACACCAAAATCATAACTTTTGCATTTTCCTAAAATAACATATTTTAACGATGTGCAACCGCTAAAAGCATATTGGTCAATATCAAATTCCTTTTCAGTATTTCCTGGAAAGGTAATATTATTT
>ENA-ORLW01001409-ORLW01001409.1-human-gut-metagenome-genome-assembly--contig:-NODE-1409-length-26687-cov-3.957535_pt1 | contig 26687 bp, 25 predicted proteins | sample MGYA00243017_ERZ508829 | MGnify/ENA primary metagenome ERZ508829 (study PRJEB26277, sample SAMN04329776) | human gut metagenome | biome: human-associated habitat | host: Homo sapiens | place: USA...
CGGTGATTCACTTGTCTTTCAATATTATCGGTACGCTTATATTTGTTGCGATTTATTATCCGATTAATGCATTTATACATTTCTCATTTGCAAATTCAGTTGTGAACGCACTGGATATTGCAGTTATTCATACACTGTTTAAGGTTATTACAACGATAGTATTGTTCCCGTTTATAAATGCTCTTGAAAAGCTTTCGTATGTTATAATAAGAGATAAAAAGGATAAGGAAACATCTGAGAATTCGGGCCCGGTGATTGATGAGAGATTTATGTCAACACCTGCATTTGCGGTCGCACAGTGTAAAACTCAGACAATCAAAATGGCAGAGCTTGCAAGACAAAATATAATAAATGCGTTTACACTTATGAAAAACTGGGACAAATATATGGCTCAGGAGATTTCGGATACTGAAAAAGCAGTGGATAAGTACGAAGATGTTATCGGAACGTACCTTGTAAAGCTTTCAAGTCAGGAGATGAGCTTGCAGGAATCAAGAACGGTTTCTACAATACTTCATACGCTGAGCGATTTTGAAAGAATTTCAGACCATGCTAAGAATATTTTAAAATCAGCTAAAGAGCTTCATGAGAAAAAAATACAGTTCAGCAAAAAAGCTCAATCTGAATTAGAGGTTATATATAAAGCTATCGATGAAATAATCGGGCTTGCAATAAAGGCATTTAAAGATAATGACCTTTATAGTGCATATTTGGTAGAGCCTCTTGAAGAAGTGGTAGACCAGCTTCGTACAAAGCTTAAGAGCAGACATATAAAAAGGCTTCAAAAGGGTTTGTGTTCTATGGAAACCGGCTTTATCTATATTGATTTGCTTACAAGCTTAGAGAGGGTTTCGGACCATTGTTCAAATGTAGCAGTTTGTCTGATACAGGTTAACGATGATAATTTTGAAACTCATGAGTATCTAAGAACTGTTAAAACCTCCGGTGAGGAGTTTGACAGTTGTGTTGAAAAATATCTGAAGAAGTATCCTCTTCCTAAAAAAGCATAGACAATTATCATTATAAAAAAGTACAGATTTGACTGACTTATTATATAAGGACAGTCAAAATCGACAGATGAAAGTAAAATTTAAGCATCACATATTTTAGGGAACTAAATTCGTGGTGCTTTTTTGTTTTATTAATTTAAAACTTTGTATAAGAGATGATATAAGAAACTCTGAAGCACAATAAGATTGACTTTATGTGTTGCAATTTTGATATATTTTATATATACTGTAATTACAGCCTGAATTTCTCAAAGAATTAGATATTAAAGGAGATTGTCATGAGTAAGATATATAAAAAGCTTGAGAAGTGTTATAAATGCATTCGTGAAAAGACTGATTTTGTGCCGGAAATTGCACTTGTTCTCGGTTCAGGGCTTGGAGATTATGCAGAAGGTGCTAATGTAAATGTTGAGATGACTATTCCATATTCCGAAATAAACGGATTTCCGACATCAACAGTTTCAGGGCATAAGGGACAATTCGTTTTAGGAACAGTGAACGGAGTTAAAACAGCGATAATGCAGGGAAGAGTTCACTTCTATGAGGGATATGACATATCTGATGTAGTTTTGCCTGTCAGATTGATGGGAATGATGGGTGCAAAGGTTTTATTTTTGACAAATGCGTCCGGCGGAATAAATGAAAGCTTTGAGTGTGGGGACTTTATGCTTATAACCGACCACATTTCTTCATTGGTTAAAAGTCCTCTTGTCGGTGAAAATATTGACGAACTGGGTGTTCGCTTTCCTGATATGAGTGAGATTTATGATAGAGATTTGAGAGATATTATAAAAAAATCGGCTGATGAACTTGATATAAAGCTTAAAGAAGGCGTATACATTCAGACCACAGGACCTCAGTATGAATCTCCTGCAGAGATAAGAGCTTTTAAAACTTTCGGTGCTGATGCTGTCGGAATGAGCACTGCCTGTGAGGCAATTGCTGCAAATCATATGGGAATGAAAATCTGCGGAATATCATGTATTTCCAACTTAGCTGCAGGAATAAGCAAAACACCTTTGACACATAAAGAGGCTCAGGAAACTGCTGACAGGGTTGCCCCTGACTTTAAAAAACTTCTGACCGAATCAATTGAAAACATATCTGACTATCTGAATATGAAGTAAAATGAAAGGAAGCATAGTATGATAAGATTTTATAACGGTAAAATTCTTACCCTTTCTGGTGGCTTTGAGGTGACAAAGGGTGAGGTTTGGACGGATAATGATAAAATATCTTTTGTCGGTGCTGTGACTGATGAAGATTTGAAAAACAAAAGCTTTGAAAGAGAAATTGATTTAGACGGAAATCTTTTGATGCCCAGCTTTAAAGACGCACATACACACTCTGCAATGACTTTTCTGCGTTCATATGCAGATGATATGCCTCTTCAGGAATGGCTGACCAAGCAGGTTTTCCCAATGGAAGCTAAGCTGACAGGAGAAAATATTTATACTTTCACAAAGCTTGCGATTTTAGAATATTTATCAAGCGGAATAACAGCTTCTTTTGATATGTATTTTAAATTGGACGATTATGTCAAAGCAAATACAGATGCAGGTTTCAGAACGGTTATTTGTTCGTCAACTAACGATTTCGGAGGAAGTCCCAAACAGGATGAGCAGGATTATTTGAAATTTAACAGTATATCTCCGCTTGTTTCGTATAAGTTCGGATGTCACGCTGAATATACAACAAAACTCGAAACTATAAAAGAAATAGCAAAGTTATGTCAAAAATACGAAGCACCTTTTTATGTTCATAATTCCGAAACCGGGCTTGAAGTGGAGGAATGTGTTGCCCGTCACGGAAAAACTCCGACAGAGCTTTTTAATGACCTTGGATTGTTTGAGTACGGGGGAGGCGGATATCACTGTGTGTATCTTAGTGAAAACGACCTAAAAATCTTTAAAGAAAAAGGTCTTTGGGCGATAACGAATCCGGGTTCTAACACAAAGCTTGCAAGCGGTGTTGCAGACATTTCAAAAATGCTTGATATGGGTATCAATATCGCCATAGGAACAGACGGTGCGGCTTCTAACAATGCACTTGATATGTTCAGGGAAATGTATCTTGTCACAGGGCTCCAGAAATTAAAATATATGGACGCTGCTATTTGTCCTGCAAATGATGTTTTGTATATGGCTACAGTCGGTTCTGCCAGAGCGATGGGGCTTGATTGCTGTGATACAATTGAGGTTGGAAAGCAAGCCGACCTGATAGTAATAGACCTTAAAAAGCCTAATATGCAGCCTGTTCATAACATTACTAAAAATCTTGTGTTCAGCGGTTCAAAGCAGAATGTGAAAATGACAATGTGTGCAGGCAGAATACTTTATGAGGACGGAAAATATTTTATCGATGAAGATGAATTCGATATTTATAAAAAGGCAAATAAAATGATTGAAAACTTTTAACTGAAATTATATGTATCGCAGTGAGTGCTGTTTGCTTAGAAAATAGAAAAGATTTGAAGAAATACTTGCAATATATAATAAAAAGTGCTATAATTATTTTAATAGTTTTAATGAAAGGCTGGAAATTTGACTTCCGGTCTTTCGTCTTTGTTGGGATTTTTAAAATTAACAATTCATTTTGGTTGATGGAGGAAGCTTATGAAAAATAAAAAGTCCGGCTCAACTGTCGAAAGAATTGCCGAGCTTGCACAGCCGCTTTGTGATGAACTCGGACTTCAGCTGTGGGATGTTAAGTTTGAAAAAGAGGGTGCAACTTGGTATCTTAGAGTATTTATCGATAAAGACAGCGGTATAAACATTGATGACTGTGAGAATTTTTCAAGACCGTTTAATAAACTTCTTGATGAAACGGACCCTATATCACAGTCGTATGTTTTTGAAGTTTCAGGACCGGGTTTGGGGAGAGAACTGAGAAAGCCCGAACACTTTGAAAGGTTTATCGGCGAGAAGATAAGAATTAGATTTATAAGAGCAAGAAACGGAGAAAAAGAAGCGGTTGCGGTACTTAAAGAATTTTCAAAGCCGAATATTACTGTAAGCTTTGATGGTTTGGAAAATGAAGTGATTTCTCTTTCGGAATGTGCATATGTAAAGCTTAATGATGACGAAGATTTATTTGACATAAATATATAAGGAGGATAAATGAAAAATGAATAAGGAATTTTTTGAGGCACTTTCACTTTTGGAACAGGAAAACGGGATAGATACAGCTGTTTTGGTCGAAAAGATCGAACAAGGTATTTTAAAGGCTGTAAAAAGGGATTATCCTAATACCGATGAAGAGAATATTGTTGTTAAAATTGATTTAGAGAAAAACAGGCTTACTTTAAAAATTAACAAGAACGTTGTTGAGACTGTTGAAGATGAAGCAAATGAAATTACTCTTGAAGACGCACTTGAAATTTCAAAGAGAGCAAAGATTGGTTCTCAGGTCGCAATAAAGCTAAATCCTGCGAAGTTCGGAAGAGTTGCCGCACAATCGGCAAAGCAGTCAATCAAGCATGATATAAAAGAAATCGAAAGAGAAAAGCTTTTGGCTCAGTATCAGGGAAAAGAACACGAATGCGTTTCGGCAACTGTTCAGAAAGTTGAGCCTGCAACAGGAAATGCCGTTTTAACCATAGACGGAAGCGAAGTTTATTTAGTTAAGAATGAACAAATTCCCGGTGAAGTTCTGCATGAAGGTGACATTATTAAAATATATGTAGTCGGTATTGTGAATCCTGAGAGAAGACCAACTGTAAGAATTTCAAGAACACATAAGGATTTAGTAAAAAGATTATTTGAACTTGAAGTACCTGAGGTTTATGACGGAACAGTTGAAATTATGTCAATTTCAAGAGAAGCCGGTGCGAGAAGCAAGGTTGCCGTATGGTCAAAGGATGAAAATGTTGATGCGGTCGGTGCTTGCATCGGACCTAGACGCTCAAGAATTTCTGCTATTGTGAACGAGCTAAACGGTGAAAAGATAGATATAATTCCTTACAGTGAAGATGATGCAGAGTTTATTTCTGCTGCACTTTCTCCGGCAGATGTAATTAAGGTTACTCTTGCTGAGGACGGAACAAAGGCTTGTGAGGTTGTAGTACCTGACAATCAGCTGTCACTGGCTATCGGTAACAGAGGACAAAATGCGAAGCTCGCCGCAAAGCTTACAGGATATAAAATTGATATCGGACCTGAAAATCCTATTCAGATAGACTAAGGTTTTTAGAAAATGTTGATTGATAAGGAAGATAGCCATATATGAAAACAAAGAAAATCCCTATGAGAATGTGTTTAGGGTGCGGAGAAATGAAGCAGAAAAAAGAACTTATCCGTGTTGTGAAATCAAAAGAGGGTGAAATTTCACTCGATTTAACAGGTAAAAAATCAGGTCGTGGAGCATATATTTGTAAGGACTTGAAATGCTTGCAGAAAGCCAGAAAATCAAGGAAACTTGAACGCAGCTTCTCATGTCAGATTTCAGATGAAATATATGATAATATGGAAGCGGAACTGACGGTTTAATCACTCAGCTTTTAAAATTTGCTTATGCAGAATACAAAAAATCCGGAAGGAGGTCATATTCCGCTTTGGGATATGGTCATAGAAAATGAATAAGATAATGGGACTTATGACTATGGCGAGGAGAGCAGGAAAGCTTTCTTTGGGTATGGATATGAGTAAGGACGCTTGCAAAAACGGAATTTCAAAGGGAGTTTGTACGGCAGTTGATATTTCAGCTAAAAGCCTTAAAGAAATAAAGTTTGTATGTATGTGTGAAAATGTTCCGCTTTATTCTCTGGGAATAGATATGGAATCAGTTGGTATAGAGCTTGGAAAAAATGTCGGAATAATATCGGTCAACGACAGCGGATTTATGAAAAAAGCAAAGACTTATATGGAAGAAATAGAAATTGATAATGATATGTTTAATGTTTAAGGAGGTTATTGAAACCTATGGCAAAAAATTATAAACTTGGAGAACTTGCAAAAAATTTAAAGGTGCCTTCATCTGAGGTCATTGAATGTCTGAACGGTGTGTTTGGAGAGCCTAAAAAGACTGTTTCATCACTCAGTCCGGAAGAGACAACATATGTTTTTGAGTATTTTACTCAGAAAAATCAGGTGGAAAGCTTCGACAAATATTTTGCAAGCAACAATGTGAAAGAAGAGGTTTTGGAAGAAAAGCCTAAGCCTAAAAAGCCTGAAAAGAAGCCTGCTGAAAAGGAAGATAACAAACCCGATAAAAAGGCTCAAAAGAAAGCTTTGCCAAAAGCAGAACCGGAGAAAAAACCGATTGTTAAAGATGCAAAGCCTGAGAAAAAGGTTGAAGCTGAGGTTAAAAAGCCTCAGCAGCAAAAGAAAAAGACACCTCCTAAAAAGCAGGATCACGGAACAAAGCAAAAACTTGTTGCAACGGGGTCATCTCATGAAGGCATAACTGTTTCCAAAAGTGAAGATACACTCCCTAAGACTAAAACTGTCGACACAAGAGGAAGCTATGTAAACCTGGATAAATATAATGAAAAATATGATACTCTTGCCGATTCAAGACCTGGCAGGGGCAAGGATAACTATACCAAAAAGCAGAAAATCAAACAGAAGTCACAGCAATACAGAAAACAGCACAAGTCAAACAAGGTAGAGACTGAAGCACAAAAGCTTAAACGTCTTGAACTTGAACGTGCCAGAAAGCAGCAGCTGAAGATTTCTATTCCTGATGAGATTACTGTTTCAGAGCTTGCTTCAAGGCTTAAGGTTGTTGCAACCGAGGTTATAAAGAAGCTTATGGGACTCGGAATTATGGCTTCAATTAATGAAGTTGTTGATTTTGATACAGCTTCACTTGTTGCAGAAGAGCTTGGTGCAAAGGTTGAAAAGGAAGTTCATGTTACAATTGAAGAGCGTTTGATAGTTGACGAAGAGGATAGTGAAGAGGACTTAGTGGAAAGATGTCCTGTAGTTGTTGTTATGGGACACGTAGACCACGGAAAAACCTCAATCCTTGACAGAATACGCAATGCTCATGTTACAGATTCCGAAGCCGGAGGAATAACACAGCATATAGGTGCATATCAGGTCATGTGCGGTGATAAACCTATCACATTTTTGGATACTCCGGGACACGAGGCATTCACTGCTATGAGACTTAGAGGAGCACAAGCTACTGATATAGCAATTTTGGTTGTTGCGGCAGATGACGGAATAATGCCGCAGACTGTTGAAGCTATTAACCACGCTAAGGCAGCAGGTGTTTCTATAATTGTTGCTATAAATAAAATGGATAAAGAGGGTGCAAACCCAGACAGAGTTAAGCAGGCATTAACTGAGCATGAACTTCTTTGTGAAGAATGGGGCGGAGATATAATTTGTGTTCCTGTATCAGCACTTACAGGCATGGGAATTGACGAGCTATTAGAAAGTATTCTTCTTGTTGCAGAAGTTAAAGAGCTAAAGGCTAATCCTAACAGACTCGGAAAAGGAACAGTTATTGAAGCCAAGCTTGATAAAGGTCGTGGTCCTGTTGCTACAATCCTTGTTCAGAATGGAACGCTTAATGCAGGGGATATTATTATAGCAGGAACTGCTGTCGGAAGAGTTAGAACAATGAGGAACGACAAGGGTGAAGAAATCAAGTCGGCCGGTCCGTCAACACCTGTTGAGATTACAGGCTTGGGTGAGGTTCCTGACGCAGGCGAGGCCTTCAATGTCGTTGCTGATGAAAGACTGGCGAGAGAGCTTGCAGAAGAAAGAAAACAGCAGGCTAAGGAAGAAGTCTTCGGACAGTATCAAAAGGTTACTCTTGAAAATCTGTTCAGTCAGATTACCGAGGGTGAGCGAAAAGAGCTCCCTATCATTGTTAAGGCTGATGTACAGGGTTCTGTTGAGGCTGTTAAACAATCACTTGAGAAGATTTCTAATGAAGAGGTCAGAGTTAAGGTTATTCACGGTGCAGTGGGAGCAGTTTCCGAAGGCGATGTTATGTTAGCTGCTGCTTCAAACGCTATCATAGTCGGATTTAATGTCCGTCCTGACCCAATAGCAAAGGAAAGTGCTGAGCGCGACGGGGTAGACATTCGTCTTTACAGAATTATTTATGATGCAATTGAAGAAATTGAAGATGCTATGAAGGGAATGCTTGCACCTAAATATCGTGAGGTTGAAGCTGCCCGTGTTGAGGTAAGACAGGTTTATAAAATTTCAAATGTCGGTCAGGTGGCCGGTTCTTATGTATTAAGCGGCAAGGTCGGCAGAAATAATGAGATAAGAGTTGTACGTGACGGAATAGTAATTGCAGAGGATAAGATGTCGAGCTTAAAGAGATTTAAGGATGACGTTAAAGAGGTTGCCGAAGGTTATGAATGCGGTATAACTCTTGAGAAGTTCTCTGATATTAAAGAGGGAGATATTTTAGAAGCTTTTTATATGGAAGAGTACAGAGACTAGCGTAAAAAATACTTTTTTGCGCATGTTTTTGAGTCTTTGCCGCAAAAGTCATTTAGCAATTCCGTTGATATGTGAAGATTAAGCTATTAATTATTTTAAGGAGAAGATAAATTGGCCGGATTTAAACCAAGAAGATTATCTGAGGATATAAGAAGAATTATTTCGGGAAAAATAAGAGATTTAAAGGATCCGAGAATTAATTGCGGAGGAATGATAACTATTATTCGCTGTGATGTTTCGAATGACAGCTCGTACTGCAAAGTCTATGTTTCATCATTTGAGGGCTATGAAAAAGCGAAAGAGGCAGTTAAAGGCTTTGAATCAGCGTCGGGACTTTTAAAAAGAGAAATTTCTAATGTTTTAAGGCTTAGAAAATGTCCTGAGCTTGAGTTCGTTGCTGATGATTCTATGGAACATTCTATGAAAATCAATAAAATTTTAAAGGATGTTTCAAAAGACGGCTCAGATGTTTATGAAAATGAAGATAAGCAGGAAAACACGGATTAATTCCTGATTTTTTGCTTAGGCAAAAAAATTAACTGCACAGTTTCCTTTAAAGGAGTGATAGACAGATGGATTTTTCAGAAATTAAAAGTTTTTTGGAAAGTGATGAATGTGATAACGTTACAATTCTGACACATAAAAGTCCTGACGGTGATACTTTAGGAAGCGGATTCGCTATGTGTGAAATGCTTCGCAGTATGGGTAAGAAAGCAAATGTTATAAATAACGAGCCTTTTCCTCAAAGGTACAAAGAATTTATATATCCTGACTATGAGCCTATGGATTTTGAGGAGAAATGTGTCATAGCAGTGGATATTGCAGATTTGAATTTGCTTGGCGATAATCTGTCAGAGTATAAAAAAGAGGGTAAAATTGACCTTTGCATTGACCATCACATAACCAATAAGAAATATGCAAAGCTGTATTATATTGATGAAAATGCCGCAGCTGCCTGTCAGATAGTTTATCAGCTTATAGAATTTATGGGAAGACCTATTAATAAACTGATTGCCACTTGTCTTTATTTAGGTTTGGCAACAGACACAGGCTGTTTTAAATTTGAAAGTGTTACACCTGAAACCCATATGATTGCAGCACAGCTTATATCTTATGGCATTAATCACTCGTATATAAACCGTATGATGTTTGATGTAAAACCTAAAAGCGTTATTTCTGTGGAACAGCAGGTGATAGGTAATTTGCAATTTTATTTTAATGACAGATGTGCTGTTGAATTTGTTCCTAAAGCACTCATCGATAACAGTGGTGTTGAGGCGGCTGAGTTTGAAGATTTGTCAACAATTCCGCTTTCTGTTGAAGGTGTTGAAATCGGTATTACCATTAAGGAAAAGGGTGAGAATGACTATAAGCTGTCGGTCAGAACAACCGAGAAGCATGATGCCAGTGCATTTTGTCAAAGCTTCGGCGGCGGCGGTCATCTTCGTGCTGCCGGATGTCAGATTATCGGAACATATGATGAAGTAATAAAAAAGGTTATTGATAAGGCTTCAGAGCTTTTTGTCAATTAAGATATTATGGAAAAAGAATTAAACGGAATTATTATTATAAACAAGCCTGAAGGTTTTACATCATTTGATGTTATTGCAAAGCTGAGGGGCATGCTTCATATGAAAAGGCTCGGTCATGCAGGAACATTAGACCCAATGGCAACCGGTGTGCTTCCTGTTTTTGTCGGCAAAGCAACAAAGGCATGCGATATTTTACCCAATGATGAGAAAAGCTATGAAGCAGGATTTAAGCTTGGGATAAAAACAGACACGCAGGACATAACAGGGCGTATTGTTTTTGAGGAAAAATCAAATGCAAAGCCTGATGATATTTATGAAAAGGTAAAGTTGTTTTTAGGCGAAACAGAACAGATTCCGCCTATGTATTCGGCTGTTTCTATCGGCGGAAAACGTCTTTATGAGCTTGCCCGTGAGGGAAAAGAAATTGAGAGACGTCCACGGAAAATTCGCGTAGATAAAATAGAAGTTTTGAATTTTGATGAAAATTCACAGACAGGAAGCTTAAAAATATACTGCTCTAAGGGAACATATATAAGAACAATAATTCACGATTTGGGGGAGGCTCTTGGAGCAGGCGGTGTTTTAACATCACTTGAGAGGACTTCTTCAAGCGGATATGATATTTCACAAAGCCATACACTAGATGAAATTCAAACGCTTGTTGATAATGGGAAAAGCGTTGAAGATATAATGCTTTCAATCGACAGTGCGTTTGAGGAATATGAAAAGATAGTTTTAAATCAAAAGCACACAAGATTATATAAAAATGGTGTAAGACTGAGAGATGAACAGGTGGGGGTAAGTCCTGACAAAAGTCTATATAGAGTTTATGGCTTTGATAATGAATTTCTTGGGTTGGGATGCTTCAAAAACGGGGAGTTCTGCAGTCGTAAAAACTTTTATTAACACTGGAAAAAGGTGGAATTCCTTTGGAAGATATAACGAATTGGCATCATGTGCCTAAAGAAAAAACTGCGGTGGCACTTGGTCTTTTTGACGGAGTTCACAAGGGACATCAGTTGGTTATCAGCCGTGTTGTCGACAGCAAACCGCAGTATAAGGCGACAGTATTTACTTTTAAGACGGATACTGTTACATCTAAAGGTTATGGCGGAAAGATTCAAATGCTGATAACTGATGAAGAAAAACAACGAAGATTTGACGAACAGGGTGTTGATTATATCTATTGTTCGGATTTTTCTTCATTAAAGGATATGTCTGACGAAGACTTTGTGAGAAAAATACTTATTGGAAAACTTAATGCAGGCTATGTAGCATGCGGTGCGGATTTCCGTTTTGGAAAAGGTGCAATGGGTAATGCACAAAGGCTGTGTGAGCTTGGTAGAAAATACGGTATAAAGGTTGAGGTTGTAAATCAGCTTGTTTATAACGGCGAAGTGATAAGCTCAACTGAAATAAGAAATCTTATCAGTGAAGGTAAAATTTCACAGGCAAATAAACTGCTTGGGTATAATTACGGTTATACACTTTATGTTGAACATGGATTTCATCGGGGAAGCACATGGGATTTCCCTACTATTAATCAGTCTATTCCTAAGGGTCTTGTTTTGCCCAAGTTCGGTGTGTATTGTTCAAAAGTAACAATTGACGGTGAAGCTTATAGAGGGGTTACGAATATCGGAGTTAAACCTACTGTGAAAGAAAATATTGCCGGTCCTCTTGCAGAAACCTTTATAATTGATTTCAGCGGGGATTTGTATGGACAAATAATAAAAATTGAGCTATATGAATTTGTTCGCCCTGAAAGAATGTTTGACAGTTTTGATGAGCTTAAAGCGGAAATCAGCAGAAATACAGAGTTCACAAAACAGTATTTTGCCGATAGTGATAAAAGTCTTAACAGTTAAATTTATTAATGAAACATCACTGGAAATGCAATTGTGTTTTCGGTTTAAAAGATATAATTTCAAGAAAGGATAGATTTAAAATGAATAAGGTTAGAACAAGATTTGCACCAAGTCCAACAGGATATATGCATATCGGAAATTTAAGAACTGCTCTTTTTACTTATATTATTGCAAAAAAGAACGGCGGAGATTTTATTCTTAGAATTGAGGATACTGACAGAGAACGCTTGGTTGAGGGTGCAACAGAGGTTATTTATAATACTCTTAAAGAATGCGGACTAAACTGGGACGAAGGTCCTGACGTTGGAGGCGAATATGGTCCTTATATTCAGTCTGAAAGAATGGGAATGTATAAGGATTTTGCAATAGAGCTTGTTGAAAAAGGCGAAGCATATTACTGCTTCTGTGATAAAGAGCGTCTGGACGAGCTAAAGGCTGTTCAGGAGGCAAGCGGTGTTATGCCTATGTATGACAGGCATTGCAGAAATCTAAGTGAAGAAGAAGTAAAAGAAAAGCTTGAAGCGGGAATCCCTTATGTTATTCGTCAGAAAATTCCTACAGAGGGCGAAACAACTTTCCACGATGAGCTTTATGGTGACATAACAACACCTAACTCAACTCTTGACGACCAGATTCTTTTAAAGAGTGACGGTTATCCGACATATAATTTCGCGAATGTTATTGACGACCACCTGATGGGTATTACACATATTGTAAGAGGAAATGAGTATCTTTCTTCAACACCTAAGTACAATCTTCTTTATGAGGCATTCGGCTGGGAAGTTCCAAAGTATATACATGTTGAGCATATTATGAAGGACAAGCAGCATAAGCTTGCTAAGCGTGACGGAGACGCTTCATATCAGGATTTAATTAAGCAGGGTTATCTGACAGAAGCAATACTGAATTACATTGCTTTGCTTGGTTGGGCACCAAAGGGTGAAAGAGAGATTTTCACACTTCCCGAACTGATTGAAGAATTTGAAATTTCGGGGCTTTCAAAGTCACCTGCTATATTCGACCCAATGAAACTGAAGGCTATAAACGGAGAGTATATCAGAAAAATGCCTATTGAAGAGTTTGAAGCACACGCAATGCCTTATTTAAAGCAGGCTATTAAGCGTGAGGATATTAATCTTCGTGAAGTGGCAGAGCTTCTTCAGCCAAGAACAGAACTTTTCACAGATATTCCTGAACAGATTGATTTTATTGATGAAATGCCTGAGTATGATAATTCTTTATATTGTCATAAAAAGATGAAAACAAATGAAGAAAATTCTCTGACTTCATTAAAAGAAGTTCTTCCTGTTTTAGAGGGCATTGATGAGGATAACTGGAATCAGGATACTATATACAATACAGTTGTAGAACTTGTTAAGAAGATGGAAGTCAAGAACGGTATTGTTTTCTGGCCTCTTAGAGTTGCTGTTTCCGGAAAGTCATTTACACCAGGCGGCGGAGTAGAACTTTGCGTTATTTTAGGAAAAGATGAATCAATTAAGAGAGTTAAGGCAGCCATTGAAAAACTATCTCAATAACTTTTCATATAACTATCACAATAAGCTGTTAAAATACAGAAAAAGTTTTAAATAACAATAGCTTGAGGAGGTTATTCTCAAATGATTGAGGTTAAAAATCTTTCAAAGCATTTTGGTGATAAAAAAGCAGTTGACGGTATTTCTTTCACAGTGAATGACGGTGAAATACTTGGCTTTTTAGGTCCTAATGGTGCTGGAAAATCAACAACAATGAATATTTTGACCGGATATATTTCGTCAACAGACGGTGTTGCGTTAATAGACGGCATTGATATATTGGAAAACCCTATCAAAGCTAAGCAGAAGATAGGTTATCTTCCTGAGCAGCCGCCGCTTTATGTGGACATGACGGTTAAGGAATATCTTTGTTTTGTTTATGATTTGAAAAAATGCAAGCTTCCCAGAAACACTCACTTAGCTGATATTTGCAGGCTTGTGAAAATAGACAATGTTTATAACAGGGTGATAAAGAATTTATCAAAGGGGTATAAGCAAAGAGTGGGTCTGGCTCAGGCGTTGATAGGCAATCCTAATGTGCTTATTTTAGACGAGCCTACGGTCGGACTTGACCCGAATCAGATTATAGAAATAAGGACTCTTATCAAAAGACTCGGTAAAAATCATACTGTTATTTTATCATCTCATATTTTGTCTGAGGTTCAGGCTGTATGCGATAAAATTGTCGTAATAAATCAGGGTAAGATTGTTGCCGACGACACCGAAGAAAATCTTTCAAGAAATCTTGTAAATAATAATAAAATTTCAGTGAAGATTGACGGGCCTTCAAGTGAAGTTGAAAAGGTAATAAGCTCAATATCAGATGTTAAGATTGTTGAGCTTACTTCAAAGGAAACTGATGATTTCTGTGAATTTTCTATTGAGTCTAATGAGGGTGCCGACATTCGTCGTGAATTGTTTAAGAGAATTGCCGAGAGAAACTGGTGTATTATGGAGCTTAAAACTTCTGATATGTCGCTTGAAGATATATTCTTGAAATTAACTGTCGGAGAGAGTGTTCCGACAGTTAAGAAATACGGAGGTGTAAGATAATGAAAGCAATTTTTAGAAGAGAATTTGTTTCGTATTTTACCACACCGATAGGATACATATTTCTTGCAATTTTCTTTGCGTTAGCAGGAATTGATTATTCTGTTACATCAATAGCTAAAGGTTCGGCAGGGTCTTCAGGTGAGGTTCAGGGATACGGAACAGCAGAGCTTACACAGTTCTTCTTATGGCTTTTGCTTATTATAGTAATTTTAATTCCTATACTGACTATGAGAACATTATCAGAGGACAAAAGACAAAAGACCGACCAGGTGTTATTGACTTCTCCTGTGAATTTATCCGGCGTTGTGGGCGGAAAGTTTTTAGCGTCATTTTTAGTTTACATGATCGGTGTTTCAATTACACTTGTGTTTTCTGTAATTGTTTCTGCATTTGCAAAGCCTGACTGGATAACAATAGCAGGAAATATTGTAGGATTGCTTCTTTTAGGGGCAGCGTGTATTTCAATAGGAATATTCGCTTCAAGCTTAACTGAAAATCAAGTTATTTCTGCGGTTATCAGCTTGGCTTCAATTGGACTTATGAGCTTGTTGTCGGTTATTGCAAGCTTCATACCTATTGAGTTTATTCAAAAAATACTGACTAAAATATGCTTCTTAGAAAGATATATCGGTTTCACATACGGACAATTTGATTTGTCGAGTGCGTTGTATTTTATCAGCGTTACCGTTGCATTCTTGTTCTTTACAGTAAGAGTGCTTGAAAAACGCCGCTGGGCATAAGGGAGGTAGCGATATGAGCAATATGGACGATAAGGAACTTAAAAAGAATTCAACAGAAGCTTCGGTTGAAGCTGATAACACAGAGGCTTTAGAAAGCAAAGTGAAGGAGTCAGAAAAAAAAGATAAAAAAAATAAGGTAAAGAAGAATCATAAAAAGCTTAAACATGGCACTATGGCGACTGTTTTAACAGTTGTATTCGTTGCTGTTTTAGTGCTTGTCAATGTCGTTGCAACAAGTGTTTTCGAGAGATTTCCGCTTACAATTGATATGACATCAGATGATTCTTATACAATTTCAGATGAAACTCTGGATTATATAAAAAATGTAGATAAGAAAATAAAAGTTACAGTTTTAGCCGAAGAAAGTGAATTTACTTCAACATCGAAATATATTCGTCAGGCTAATGAAATTTTACAGAACATCTCAAAAAGCAACAAAAACATCACTGTTGAATATATAGATTTAATGTCTAATCCGGAACTTAAATCAGAATATGAAGAGTCACTTTCAGAGTATGATATAATAGTTGAAGCAGGTGACAATCATGAGAGAACAACTGTTGTCCACCCTCAGGATTTGGTTAAATTTTCATCTGACTTTGAAACTTCTTTTCAGCAGAATATGGGTGCGACGCTTGAAACCTTTATAGAGTATTACGGAGGTATGACTGCTATTAAGTCTTATGCGACGGGAATTGAGAGCAACTGTGCAGAGCAGGCATTTGCATCTGCTATTTTGAAGGTAACAGATGCTGATCCTAAAACCGTTACTTTTTTAACAGGAAGAAATGAAATTGCTGCTTTATCTTATTTTCAAACGCTTCTTAAAGCAAACGGATATATTGTAAACAGCGTTGACATCACCACGCAGGAGATTCCAAAGGAAACAAACCTTGTTGTAATGGGAGCACCGAGTGTTGATTATACGGCTAAAGAAGTTGAAAAGGTATCTGCATTTTTAGACAACGGCGGAAAGCTTAAAAAGAATCTTTTATATATTGAAAGCGTTCAACAGGGTGATACACCTAATATTGACGAACTTTTAGAGGAATACGGAATAAAGTTCAGAAATGAATTTGTATATGATTCAAACGGCAGTAATGCGAGCAACGGATATGTGTTCATGGAACGGGCAAACGATAAGTTCATGGAAGACATCAAAGATGATTCTCTCAGACTGTTTACGAGTATATATACAAAACCTATTACAATTGAATTTAATGAAAAATCTATGAAGACCTGTGAAGCATATGTTCAGACTTCGGATACAGGTTATACAATGGACAGCAAGCAAAAAGAACTTACCAGCGGTGTCACAGTTACTGCTGCTGTTGGTTCAAAAGCAGTTTTCATTGATAACGGGGCAGAATACAGCAATTTAATTGCACTTGGTTCAGAATATTTTCTTGATGACACCGTTCTTCAGATGTCACAGTATTTAAACAGACAGTGGATATTAAGCCTTGTAAACGGATTAACAGGAAAATCTTCGGATATAACAATTGAACCGAAAACCGTTGAGGGAAGTTTATTCGATCTTACAAACACACAAATCAGAGTACTTGAATGGACATTTATAGTCATAATTCCGATCATTGTACTTGCAATCGGTATTACAGTTTGGATTAAGAGAAAGAACAGATAAGTTAAGCAAAAACATGCTTAAAGCATTATTGGAGCAATACTTCTGAGGAGCATAGATATATATGAATTCTAAAATTAAAAGCATAATTATTTGTGCTGTCGTAATTGTTTGTTTGGGTGTTACATTACTTGTGCTTAATTTAACAGGTAAGAATGATGACAGCTCAAGTGATATTTCGTCAAGTATAGCTGACAGCAAGTCTGCTATACCGCTTATGAACGGCATTGCAGACAATCTCGACAATACATATGTAAAATCTGTTGAAATAACAAATGAAAAAGACAGTTTTACAATAAGCCAGATTAAAAGCAAGACAGCCGAATGGGAAATAAAAGAATTAAAAGAAATTGAGCAATCTAATATTGTATACAGCGGACTTGCTTCAGGGATAGCCAGTTTATCTGCCACGGACATAGTGGAAGAGAATGCAGGTGATTTAAGTAAATACGGACTCAAAAATCCTAAGACTAAATTTACGGTTGAGTTTTCTGATGATAAGAACACGAAAAAAACATATTTAATCGGTGACGTTTCCCCTAAGGACAGTGACTATTATATTTGTGAAGATGGGAAGAGCACAGTATATACGATAGATTCGGGTTCGTTGGCATATTTTTTCTATACAAAGGAAGATTTCATTTCTCTTACATTGCTTGATAAACCGGCAAGTGATGATGACTATCCTGATTTTATAAAAGAAACGATTTCAGTTAAGTCACTTGGTTATGATATGGTTATTACCACCCCGAAGGAAACTTTAGATTATATGCCGTCGGCACAGGTTATGACAGAACCGGTTTTTGCATATCTTGATGTGACAAACTCAGCAAGTATAACACACGGTATGTGGGGCCTGTCAGCGTCAGCGGCAGTGGTAGCACACCCTGATAAAAATGACTTTAAGAAATATGGAATTTCAGACCCTATGACTAAGGTAACGCTTAAAACCGGTGACGGGACATATACCTTGTCGATAGGCAACCCGATTTATGCAAAGGATTCAGACGGAAAAGAAACATCGGCAGTTGAGTATTATTACACATACTTGGACGGTGTAAGCGGCAAGGATGTTATATTTAAGGTTTCAACAGCCAGTCTGCCATGGGCGGGAGTTAATCCGTCAGACTTTATATCAGGACTTATGACATATAATGCTGCAACAGATTTAAAATCAGTTGTTGTTGACGATGGAAAAGAAAAGACTGAATTTAAGCTCAAGTCTGTTGTTGACCCTGATGCTGAGGCTGATGAGGACGGACAAAAGCAGATGCTGCTGAATTCAGTAACATCAAACGGAAAGAGCCTTGATGTTGAAGTCTGGAAAGGCTGGTATCAGTATCTTCTTCAATGTCCGACTACTGAGGTCTATTTTAAAGAACCTGAGACCGAGTGCTATCTGACAGTTAGCATTAACAGGAACGACGGCGGTAAAGATGTTTTGAAATTCTTTAAGGACACAACCAGAAGAACTATTGTAAAATTAAACGGAAAAACAAGCTATCGTATTGAAAGTTCTTATGTAAATAAGCTGGTTTCTAATATGAAGCTTGCAATAGAAGGCAAAGAAATTAATACAGACGATTTATAAACTATTACTTTTGTCACTTTTAGGTGAGTGACAAATGAAAGCTTTAGTTTGTAAAAGCTTTCAAGGCCAAAGCTTAGTCATTTTAAATGATGAGTTAAAGCTTCTTATAAATTTTTATTAAGGCTAATAAAAGACAATTTTCACATTGAGAATTTGCTATAATTGGTCTTAGCAAAGAAAGGGAGGAAACAAAATGGCAACGAAGAAATGCGACTTTTTCACATATAAAGGATTACCGCTTGTGAGAAAAGGAAGAGAAATTTATTACGGAAATATGACTGATGCTTATGTTGTTATGATTCAAATACTTTCAACAGAGAAAATCGGTGATTTAGATGTTGCAAATAAGGTTAGAATTTTCAGAATGGCAACTGATGAGAGCTTACCGCCGAATGAGAGAATAAACAAGACTGCTGAAAAAACAAGTCTGTATGACGCTCTTGATATTGCTAGTGCATGGCTCTCTGATTATATTGAAAAGTAAAAAATATAAGTACGGGTATTCCGATTGATTTCGGAATACCTTTTCTTTTCGTATTAATAAAATTTGCCTTGATAAAAAGCATAGTTTATGATAAAATAAAGTTTAAACTAAATTGATTTAAGGAGTATGTGATTTGTTATATTCGGATCTTATATTTATATATGGTTTGCTGCCGATAACTGTCTTATTAACCTTTTTAGACAGAAGCACAGAGTATAAAAATCTTATACTCGTTTTGACATCGGTTGTGTTCTTTACCTTCGGGAAACCGATTATAATTCTAATGCTTTTTTCAACTGTAATTCTCGACTATTTGTTCGGACTTATTGCAGGTTATGGAAGAACAAAAATTTTAAGGGCCTCAGGATTCTTTTTTTCAATAGTGATGAATTCAGCATTGTTTATTCTTTTCAGCTGGAACTCAATATTTAAAAATCTCGGAATAGAATCTTTGACATTTACAAAAAAGCTCATTCCTATCTGTATATCATTTTATACTATAAAAGGAATTTCATATGTTGGGGATGTTTACAAAAAGAGAATTAAAGCGGAAAAGAATATATTCTGTCTCTTAGTTTATATGGTCAGCTATCACTTTATGATAGTAGGGCCTATTGTAAGATACGGTGACATATCAAACCAGATCAGACGAAGAACTATAACAGGACAAAATTTAAACGACGGTCTAAATCGATTTATAATAGGTTTTGCAAAAGTAATAATACTCGGAACAGCCTTTGGCAAAATTAAAACAGCAGGGTTGAATTTGAATGAATTGACGCCGTTTGGTGCATGGATGGGAATGGCGGCATTTATCGGCAGCATTTATTTTCTTTTCACAGGCTATACAGATATGGCTATGGGGCTTGGAGCTTTGGGCGGATTTAGATATAAAGAAAATTTCTCGCCTATAAATTTAAGCGAATATGTCAGTGGAATTGTAAAAGGTTTTAATAAGCTCTTGGTAGAGTTTTTTGAGGACTTTTTAGTTGTTCCTTTTAAAACAGATAAAATTAAGTATATTTCGGGAGTTTTGCTTTCGGGGATTTTAATAGGTTTTTGGTATGGCTTCAGTCAGCATTTTATGATATTCGGAATATATTTTGCACTTCTTGTTATAATTGAAAAATTATTTTTAAAACGAGTTTTAGATAAGCTTCCTAAAATTGTCGGATATGTTTATACATTATTTGCTGTTTTTATAGGCTCGGCTATTGCTTATTTTTCTGATTTAGAAAGCTTTGCACTTTGGTTTAAGGCATTGTTTGGAATAAACACCGACTATATGTGGAGTGTTAATATGAGAAATAAAACACTTTCATATCTATTCCTTATTATAATCGGTTTGTTTATTATGTTCCCGGGATTAAAAAATGCAATAAAATCTCAGCTTGAAGCATTCGGTGCTAAAAATGAAAGAAACTATGCGGCAGTCAGAATTTCACAAACTGCCGGCATTTGCCTGTTGCTTATTATGGCTACAGCATCAAGTATTACTGTTTAATTTAGATTACTATTATGGTTATTTATAAAGGATAAATTATTAATGAGTAAAAAAAGAAAAAGAAAACTTAATAATTTACAGGGGAAGAATAGCGGCAATAATATTGTGTCGAAAAGTCAAGGAAATAATTCAAAAGCAGATGATTATGATTTTAAAAACGCCGTGTATCCTGATAATTCCCGCCTGAAGATTCCATCTGATTATAACAGGTCAGATTTATCCGAAGGCGACATTGTCATGCATAAAGCAGGGAAAGACGCCGTTATAGGAGAGTATAATTTTATCAATGTAGCGATAATTTTTGTTGTTATTATGTTGATAGGACTTTCTTTTGCACTTTTAAGAAATACAGGTGAGTATGTTGAAAAAGACAATAAGATTTCTGCAGAAACTGTGTTAAACGGAAAATTCACAAAAAAGCTTTCAAAGAATTATATAAAAAGGCTTCCGGGCAAGCAGCTTTTGCTTGATACAAACAGGTGTTTGTCATATGTGTATGGTCTGGGAAGCTTCAATGATGAAAAAGGATTTGTTTCTGCTGATACAGGACGAATAATCAATATAAAGACTTATGAAAATCCTGTTTTTGTTACACTGGCAACAAAGCCTACAGTTCCTCCGACTACAACACAGTACACAGGAAAAACTACAAACACTACTGTGAAATTAAATAAAACTTTGTTTGTCGGCCCCGGTCAGCTGACAACCACTAAAAAGACCAAGAAAACCAAAAAGACCACAACCACTAAGGCGACTACTACTACGACTGCGTTCACCGGTACAACATGGTCATTCAAGGGAACAACGACAACGCCGTCTGCTGCAACCACAACCACCACTACAACGACACCTGCGACTTCGCCGACCGAGTGGGAGGATAATCAAACACAGAGTTCAGACTATGAAGAATACTAGTTTTAAATTTTCGGATGACAACAAAAGATATCATACTTATAACTATTATTTAAGACGTAAGTATGGGGGAAAAGTATTTAAAGTTCCGCTTAATGTTAATTTCGGCTGTCCCAATAGGGATGGAACAAAGGGAATCGGCGGCTGTACATATTGCTCGGAAAAAATGAGCGGAGATTATGCAGGCAATCCTATTCATAATATAGAAAGACAGTACGAAGAAGTAAAGCGGGTTCTCTTCAAGAAGTGGGAGAACGCAAAATGCATTCCATATTTTCAGGCGGGTACAAACACATATGCACCTCTTGAAATACAGAAAAGTCTTTTTGAAAGGGCTTTAACTTTTGATGATGCTGTCGGTCTTAATATTTCTACAAGGGCAGACTGTATTAACGAAGAAATAGCAGATATGCTCTATAATATCTCTAAGAAAACCAATCTTGAGGTTGAACTTGGGCTTCAGACTATATATGACAGCACAGCGGAGAAAATTAATCGATGTCATACATACAGCGATTTTTTATGCGGTTATAATTTGCTGAAAGAACGGGGTATAGATATTTGTGTTCATATAATAAACGGACTTCCCGGTGAAAGCCGTGAAATGATGATAAATACGGCACAGACAGTTGGTGAGTTGAATCCGCACAGTATAAAAATACATCTTCTTTATATAATAAGAGGAACAAAGATGCATAAGCAGTTTTTAGACGGAGAGGTTAAAGAACTGTCATTAAATGAATATGTACAGACAGTTTGTGACCAGCTTGAGAGAATTTCCGAAAGTGTGGTTATCCAGCGTGTGACAGGTGACGGAGTTAAGGAAGATTTGGTTTCTCCTCTTTGGAGCTTGAAAAAGTTTTGCGTTATGAATGAGATAGATAAAGAAATGGCAAGAAGAAATTCATATCAAGGAATATTCGTGAAAAAGGATTAATATATTATAGTGAGGGAAAATTCAAAATGAAAAGATTTCTCGAAATCGGAAAAATAGTTTCTGTTCATGGCCTTAAAGGTGATGTAAAAGTCGAGCCTTGGTGCAATGAACCGGAATTCATCTGTGAATTTGACAGGCTTTATTCAAAAGACGGAAAAAAAGAATATGAAATCGAACGATGCCGAATTCAGAAGAATATGGCGATAATGAAGATAAAAGGAATAGATTCTGTTGAAGAAGGACAAGCTGTCAGAAATAAAATTCTTTTTATGGACAGAAATGATGTTGAGCTTGAAGACGGATACTATTTCTTTCAGGATTTAATAGGGCTTGAGGTTATTGATTCTGAAAATCAAAAGGTTTACGGAAAAATTAAAGAGGTGCTTCAAACAGGTGCAAACGATGTGTATCACATAAAAAATGACGGTGGAAAGTCATACTATATACCGGCTATTCCCGATGTTGTAGACAAGGTTGATTTGACTGATGAAAAAATGTTCATAACACCATTGGAGGGGCTTTTTGATGAGGATTGATATAGCAACTCTTTTTCCTGAGATGTGTGAAGCATATTTATCTGAAAGCATTATCGGACGAGCAAGAGCAAAGGGTCTTTTTGAAGTCAATTGCCACAATATTCGTGATTACACCCTAGATAAGCACAGGCGTGTTGATGATACACCATACAGCGAACAGAAGGGTATGCTCATGCAGGCAGAGCCTATATACAGATGTTTCAGGACTGTTACAGAAGGGATAAAGCCTCATGTTGTGTATGTTTCTCCGCAGGGGAAGCCTTTTAATCAAGAAAAGGCAAAGGAACTTTCTTCGTATGACAGCATATTTTTATTATGTGGGCATTATGAAGGTGTTGATAACAGAATAATTGAAGAAATTGTTGATGAAGAGATTTCAATCGGTGATTTTGTACTTACAGGAGGAGAGCTTCCGGCACTTTGCATAGTTGATGCTGTTGTAAGAATGATTGACGGCGTTTTGTCAAGTCCGGATTGTTATCAGGATGAGAGTCATTACAGCGGACTTCTTGAATACCCACAGTATACACGCCCTGAAATATGGCATGATAAAAGAGTTCCGCCGATTCTTTTGTCAGGACATCATGCTAATATTGACAGGTGGAGACATGAACAGTCACTTATAGTTACCTATGAAAAGCGTCCTGATTTGATTGATTTTGAAAAACTTTCTGAAGAAGATAAAGACTTTTTAAAAGATTATATTGAAAATGAATAATTAATTCGATTAAATTTAATCGACTGATGATGACACAAAACTTTATATATGTGAATATTATTAATGTTTTTTGTACAAATTGCATTGTACATTAATTAGTTTATAGTGAAATTATACAAATATTAAGAGTTTAAGAACGCAGTCTGTAATCAAATAGCAGAATTTTTGTTCAATTCACAATTTTATATCATTTTTTCGTTGACTAAGATAAATAATAAGGTATAATATATTTATATAAATAGCACAAAGTTACTTTTTGAGTAATTAAATGAAATGGAGAGATATGTAATGTTTGTTAAAGATGTTGTTGTTCAGAATCAGGTAGGTCTTCACGCTCGTCCTGCTACTTTCTTTATTCAGAAAGCTAACGAGTTCAAATCATCAATATGGATTGAAAAGGAAGACAGAAGAGTTAACGCTAAGAGCTTATTGGGTATTCTTTCATTAGGTATTGTCGGCGGAACAGCTATCAGAATAATTGCTGACGGTGCAGATGAAAAGGATGCTGTAGACGGTCTTGTTGAGCTTGTTGAAAGCGGTTTCACAGAGGAAGTTTAATCCTTTATTTAATAAAATGAGTATTATAAATTCGGCGAAGCTTTATTGCTTCGCTTTTTTATATTACATATTAAATCCTTGTATTTACAGGATTTACAACTAAGGATTATGTTTTTTGCAAGAGATGAACCAGAAACTTATATCACTTAATAATGTAGGATTTTGCATCATTAAGTGATGGTGCAATATGATTTTAGATGGGTACAAGGTTATAGTTCATGATTTATTAACATAAATATAACAATAATGTGTTACAATTTGTAATATATACAAATTGTTATATGATAGCTTTAAAAATTTTTTATGTATTATTGATTTTCACCATAAAATCAATAAAATATTGTTGCAAAATTATCGGATTTTTGGTATTATAATAATGATAGCTTGACCTATTAGGCATACTAAAATTTATTCAGAGGAGTAATAAAGACATGTCAAACAGATTGTTCCAAAGCGTTGTTCACCAGATGAAGGATATGATGGATTGCATTATTGGAGTTATTGATGAAACGGCTGCAATAATTGCTTGTTCAGAGCTTTCTAAAATCGGAACAACCAACGAATTTGTATCTCTTGATTTGAATGACTCGCATGATATTTTTATTCGTGACGGGTATACTTACAAGCCGTTCGGTACTCATATGAAACCTGATTTTGCAGTTTTTGTTGAAGGTGTTGACGATACTGCCGCTAAGTATGCGAATATTCTTGCAATATCATTGTCAAGCTTAAAACAATATTATGACGAAAAGTATGACAGAAATAATTTTATTAAAAATGTTGTGCTTGATAATGTTCTTCCTGCCGATATTTTAGTTAAGGCAAGGGAGCTTCACTTCAATTCCGATGTTTCAAGAGTTGTGCTTTTAATAAGAATTCTTTCATCTAATGATGTTTCGGCTTTTGATGTTATACAAAATCTTTTTCCTGATAAGAGCAAGGATTTTGTTTTCAATATTTCAGAATCGGACATTGTTCTTGTAAAAGAAGTAAACGAAAATATTGAATCATCTGATTTGGAAAAACTACGCCCGCAGTGGAAGCAACTAATGGATTGCTTAGAGCGTGGTGATGAGTTGGTAATATCTAAGTTTAGTAACGCCTTGCGTGGTTCACGCGAACTCGCATTCTTTTTAGAGTTCTGCAGGGTGAAAGTCATTAGAGTAATCTCAATCAATGACCGAATTGACTCCAAGGGGGTATTGTTTCCTGAAACTACTGTATTGGATGTTCTAAATATATTCGGTGCTCTTCCTGAAGAAGCAGCTGCACTAAGAAAGGCTTCTGCCCATGTCGAGAAGCTCAAGACGGTGGTGAACACACGTACAGTTACGGCAGAGACCAAAGCTGAACGTGAAAAGAACATCGTGAACATGTATAATAGCGGTCACTCCATCGATGATATTTGGAAAGTAAGTGGCTTCTCCAGTCGTAGTTCTGTTTTCCGTATCTTGAATAAGTTCGGTGTGGATTTGAACAGAGGTAAGTTCAAAGGTCCATTGGGTAAACGTCAATCAAAAGAATAGTCATGAAAAGCATCTTATTTGTATTATTGTTCGTCTGCGCACCTTTGTTGAGTTTTGCGCAGACAATTATTCCCCCAGAGAATGACTCTACTTTCGTTTCTGAATTTAGAGATGGAGACGAATGGGCTATAATTGCTCGAAATGGATTTGTTGTAGGTCTTAGCAATAAAGTATATAAAGGATGATTATGGTAAGTTTTATCAGATTCGTATTTTGGTTCAAAACCTGACCAATGATTCCTACACGTTTGCCCCCGACATTATTCATGCTGATATTACAAAGAAAAATGGCACAACCGAAACTCTTAGAGTTTATTCAAATGAAGCCTTCCAAAAGAAAATAAAACGGCAGCAAGCATGGGCAAGTGCCCTGTATGGACTTTCTGCTGGACTTAATGCCGGAATGGCTGGCTATCAAACTTCCTATGTAACTACAAGAAGTTATAACGGTTATACTTATACTCAGCCTGTCACTACGTATAATTCAACCGCTGCTTATCAGGCAAATATGGCTGCTACCACGCAACTTATGGTTTTAAGTAAGCAGATGGAACAGGATAAGAAAATCCGTGAAGAAGGCTATTTGAAAAAGACAACGATTCATTCTTCTGAAGGTATCTTTGGGTATATGAACGTAGAACGGGAAAAAGGAACGGTTATGCGTGTAGTCATTCCTGTTAATGGTGAGAACTATGGGTTTCACTGGGATGTAGCAAATAAAAAGAAGTAGGCTATGGAAAAACCATTTTCAAAGATTAAACCTATCAAAAAGATTCTCTTCCTGCACGGCTTTACGTCAGGAGGTGATTGTGAGATAGCTCGCACGCTTTCTGATTTTCTTTGAAGTGATTGAGCGAGATGGTAAGCGAATGCCGAGATTTAAGGAAATAATTAAAAAGGATGTTTAGCGAAGTACTGCTATGATTGAAACGAAACGCTTAATTTTTCGCCGTTGGACGAAGGAAGATGCCGCTGCGCTCTACGCCTTGGCCTCCGATCCTGAAGTAGGTCCCCATGCTGGTTGGCCGGTACATACATCTATTGAAGAAAGCAGAGCGGTGATAAAAGAATATTTCTCCAATGATTACACCTGGGCGCTTGTGTCAAAGCAAACAGGTGCAATCATTGGTTGT